>WNGC01000024.1_pt1 | contig 93484 bp, 97 predicted proteins | sample 5400051 | NCBI WGS metagenome assembly WNGC01 (sample SAMN13153368, study PRJNA577476) | soil metagenome | isolation source: 20 cm soil or saprolite under grassland replicate 2 | place: USA:California | collected 2016-06-15
GGCCGACGACGCCATTGCCATCGACGTGACACCCGCAAACGCGTCACTCGCGCCCGGTGCGACACAGCAATTCTCCGCCACGGTTCGGACTCATAGCGGCGGAACGCTGGATCATGCACCTGTGACCTGGTCGACGGTCGATCCGTCGATCGCGACCGTCAGCGCCACTGGCCTGGTCACCGCGGTCGCGAACGGGTCCACGACGGTCCGCGCGACGTTCGCAGCGGCTGCGGGGACGGCGCAGGTGCGCGTGGAGACCGTCCTGCGGAACGTCATCATCTTCACCAATGACTCCAACCGGTACGGCGATATCATGGTCATGAATGCCGACGGCTCGGGTCGCCGCCGGCTCACCACGGACGGCGCTGGGTATGCGTCGCCGATCATTTCGCCCGATGGTCGGCGCGTCGCGTTCATGGCATGGAACGGTCATGACTGGAATCTTGAGCTCATGGACGCCGACGGAAGCCATCGATCACTGCTCGTTCGCCGATCCTCCTTCGACAATGCGCCCGCCTGGTCCCCTGACGGATCTCGGATTGCCTTTTCGAGCATGAACGACACTCCATATGGACAAATCGGGCGAATCTTTGTCATCAACGTCGATGGCACCGGCCTACATCAAGTCAGTCCCGACGCGACCGAACCCACGTTGGATGGCTATGATACTGGCCCGACCTGGTCGCCCGATGGCGCCCGCATCGCGTTCTCCCGAAGTGGCAGGGTGGAGATCGTCAACGCTGATGGCAGCGAGTTAACATCGTTACCGGTAGGCGCGGATTACCCGTCCTGGTCTCCAGACGGAACGCGCTTCGCTCTCGACGCCACGGCGGGTGACGGGATCATGCACATTTGGGTGAGCAATGCAGACGGTTCGAATCCGGTGATACTGACGAATCCGTCCCTGCTGGACAACCTGCCACGCTGGTCTCCCGATAGCCGGCGCATTGTCTTCAATCGCGTGGCCGATGATTTCACGTTCCAGATCTACGTCATCAATGCCGACGGCACGGGTGAGGTGTCGCTCAGCCATCCAGGCGGCGGCATCAGCGACGCGTGGCCGAGCTGGAGCCCGCTCCCGTAGACCGAAGCACAGGCGGACCAATAACGGCGCTGGGGGTCTCCCAGCGCCGTTTTGTTTTGTGGGGCGACTATGACGTTTAGCGCGCTTGCACTTGCCGGGTCTGGCTGCGTCTGGTGACCGTTTGCATGTCCCTTCAACGGTGAACGGTCATGGATCCGAGTTGGAGTCCGTCGCCCGAGGCGCGAGGAAGTGGAAGCGGAGTGACGGACGGTCGGACGGTCTGACCGTTGGACGGTCTAACAACAAACGCCGTCCGGGAGCAATCCGGGCGCCGCGCTTTTTCGCCCACTGCTCGTCTTGAAATGATTTCCCCGGTGTGACCCGTAACGCGCATCGTCGTATGTGGTCCGTGCTTGCATCTGCTGCGCCGAGGAGGCGATCATATGGGCATGGCTGCGCCGATTTATTACACGGCGGACATGGTCCGCGCGCTGCCCGACGACGGCAACCGCTACGAGGTGGTGCACGGGGAGCTGCTGGTGACGCCCTCGCCACGCCTGTGGCATCAAACGCTGGTTGGCCGCGTCTACCAAGCGCTCGCCAAGTATCTCGAGCTTGAGCCCGTGGGTCTCGTATACGCTGCACCAGCGGACATCTCCTGGGGCCGGGAGGACATCCTCGTACAGCCCGATGTGTTCGTCATTCCGCGCGACGAAGCCCGCACCTTGGACTGGATGCAAATACGCACGCTGCTATTGGCCGTCGAAGTTTTGAGCCAGTCGTCGCAGCGTGCGGACCGGTTCACGAAGCGGCGCCTGTATCAGGAGCAACACGTCTCGGACTACTGGGTGATTGACGGTGGCCAGCACGTGGTCGAGGTGTGGACGCCGGACGCCGCGTTTCCCGTCGTAGAGCGGGCTGGCCTGGTGTGGCACCCGGTTGAAGCAGGCAGACCGTTTGCACTGGACCTCGCAGACTTGTTCCGGCCGATTTGATGGTTGTCGCATTTCGTGACGCGGTGACGGCCGGGCCCGGACCGTGGGTATAAGGATTGAGGTCAAGGCGAGAGAGACGATGCGAACCCTAGGAACAATCCCGACGCTGGCCATCGTGCTGCTCGCGGCCGGCTGCGGGGCAGACGCGCCGACCGACCCGCCCCCCGACCCGACTCTCGGACATCTCGTCGCGCGGGACTCGCTTACAATGGTGGACGGCAGGGCGCTGCCCTGTTGCGCCGACTCGTCCGGGGGCCACGAGGTCAGCCTAACGGGCGGCACGCTCCAGTTCTACGGTCCGGCGAGCTACACCGATACCGTCTACACGCCGGCCGGCGCAATGGCCCGACCCTGCCCGACGGCACCTCATATCTGCTCTTCGGGTGCTCGGCGGGGACGTATGTGCTCGTCGTTACCCGGCAGCCGTTCGCCGTGGAGGACACGGTGTCCGAGGGAGCGTATTCCTGGAAGCGGGATACCCTCACCCTCGTGGACTCGGGCGATCCGCGGCGCTTCCACACGTCCTTGGCGGGCGCGATGGTCACGGTGTCGGCTCCGGATCACCAGTACGTATTCGAGGCGGTGCGGCGGTACTGACGGAAGGCACTGGCCATCAGGAGAAGGGGGAAAAACGGCGCCCGGGATTGCTCCCGAGCGCCGCTCTGTTCAGACCGTCCGGCCGTCAGCTCGTCCGACCGCCCGTCATGGGATCGCGACACCGCCCGGACAGCTCATGGGAATACCACCCGGATTGCCTGCGCGCGCCCGTGAGTCGCATTCTTGGTTGGGCAGCGTGCTCGCCGTGGCCACCGTGAAAGACTGCGCCACATCCTGTGGCAGCGTCCCGAGGGACGCCAATCTCCCGAACCGGCGGTAATCCGGGTACCGCTGCGCCTCCTGATAGAGAGACAGCGTGCGTTGGAGCAGTAGCTCGGTTGTGAAGTCCGCATTGTTCGCTGGAGCTGCAAACGCGACGACGGACGTGCCGCCGTTGGCGCTCCCCGACTGCAGGCGGAGCGTCGCCAGATCCGTTGTCGCCCCTGGCGTATTGCCGGTAAACCACTCGGCTTCGATCCGGAGCAACATCAATTCCTCGTTCCGGATGATCGGAATCGACGTCGTCGTAGTAGCGTATGTGCATGGCCGATGCGACGCGCTGACATTCACTTCGGACCGAGGGCTTGAAGCCGGGCAGGTGCCAACTTTCCGGCGATAGCGATCATCTGCTGCGGCACCGGCGATCGAGTCGATCAAGGGATGCACGTACAAATCTCGCCCAGCCGATCCGGTGAAGGCTACCGTGTTCGACTGATCGCCTGCCGCGGTTGAATAAACCGTGTAGATGCCGTTGTCCCGGTTTGCCGTGGTAAACGTCGCCGTCGTGGGGAACCAAGTCGCATCCAACGCGGTCAACGCGGCTGTATAGCAGGGCACACCACAGCCGATCGATCCCCGCTTGGCCTCAACACGCGCCTTGAGCGCCCGGTTAAACTGGATGAATCCCGCGGGCGCGCTCGCATTCGTCACGTTCACGCCGAAACCGCCGTAGATCGGGAAATAGAACGACGAGCCCGCGGCATTGAGGTCTGTGATGGCTTCGTCGAGCTTGCTCGAGATCCAGTGGTAGACAGAGTCCTGACTGACGATTGGCAGGACTTCATTCACGTCGTCGGTCATGTCGACCACCGCGCCGATCGGCCCGCGGGCTTCAATGACATGCAGCATATCGAGGGCGATGTACGTCTTCAGAACGCCCCGCGCGCCCGCCTTCTCCGTGTCTAACAGCGCGCCTGCTTGATTCGGGAGGGTCGTCGTCGGCGTGGCCTCGACGATCTTCAGTGCCGCATAGGCGTTACGATAATTGCCGTAGCGCCCGCCCCACTGAATCCCTCCGCTGAAGGAGTTATTCTGCCGCCAGTCGCGGAAGAAACCGGTAATGAATCGGCCGTCCGTGATGAACATGTAATAATTCTCACGGCCGAAGCTTCCAAAGTCTCGAATCAGGTTGAGCCGCTGGTCGCGGTAGCTGGACATCACGCCACCCACCATGCGGCTCGTCGCCGCGCGTGGATTCGATAATGCCCCCGTCACCGTCGGGTTGTTCGGGTTGGTCAGATCCAGGTTGCAGCCAGCCAGCGTGACGGCGGCCACCGTCGCGAGGCTCGCAAAAATGCGTCGCATAGTGGTCCTCTCCAGGACAATGGGTTGAGATCCGTTAGTGTCGGGTCGCATGGTTACCACCCCACGTCCACGGATAGATAGAACTGGCGGTTCGACGGGAACGGTGCCAGATCGATGAACCGGTTCAGGTTCGTCGCGCCGAAGTTGTTGAACTCCGGATCGAAGCTCCAGTAGTTCGTCAGCTTGATCAGATTCCGCGCCTGGAACGCGATCCGCAGCGAGCGCGCCCGGAAGTACCGCGTCCAGCTTTCCGGAGCCTCGTAGCTCAGCGACACGTCACGCAGCGTCACGTTCGTCGCCGACTCGAGGTAGGCACGGACGTCACCACCGCCGGCCCACGAGTCGTAGCGGAAGCTGCCGGCGGTGTAGCCTGCTGGGATGTTGGTCAAGTCCCATCCGTCCCCGAAGTTCTTGCGGGTAATCGGATCATCGTAATCGCGCGACGTGCCGCCCTCGTCCCACAGGGTTCGTGTCATGTCGGCGACCAGGCCACCCTGCCGCCAATCGACGTTCGCCGCCACCGTCAGCCGCTTCCACCGGAACGAACCCGAAAACGCCATCATAAAGTCGGGATTGGCGTCGCCGGCAACGGTATCGCGGAAGGTCGCGACGGCGCCGGGATTTGTCACGACCGAACCGGCGGGGAGAATGTTCCCGCTGGCATCGAGCGGGACGTTGCCCCAGATCCAGGTGGTCCGGCCGCCGGGGCTAATGAAGTTGCGCCCGAACGCGGCGCCGAACGAGCCCGGCGCGGGGAACCGCGGCACATTCGCGGGCAGGTTCTCGATCGTCTGCCTGTTCTTCGAGAACGAGGCCCGGAGGTTCAGGTCCATGTCTCGGCTTTGCATCGCGGCCGCGTTCAAGGAAGCCTCGAAGCCCTGCGTCCGCAGCTCACCACCGTTAATGATGATGTTGGTCAGACCGCCGGACGGAATTGTGGCCGGCTGCAGCAGCAGGTCGGTAATCCGCTTGTTATAGTACGTGCCCTCGAATGCCAGGCGCCGATTGAGGAAGAACACGTCCGAGCCCGCTTCCCACTCGTTCGAGGTCTCGGGCGTGATGTTGGGATTGCCGAGGACCCCCGCCTGCACCAGCGTGAGCGAGCCACCGATATTCGTGCCGGCGTTGAAGACGACGTCGCGGTCGCCATACCGCGGCCGGTTACCGGTCTTTCCGAAGCCGCCGCGAATTTTGACCTCGTTGACCGCGTTGCCGAGGTCGGTGAACCGGTAGGAGCCGGAGACGTGTGGAAACACGTTGCGCTTGTTGCGGTCACCATTGGCGGAAGAACGGTCCGCCCGAATGCCCGCGAGGAGCGTCAACCGCTGGTTGAGCGCGACAAACTGCTCATCGGCGAAGAACGCATCGTCGCGGAAATTGTTGATGACGTCCGACTCCTCGAGCACGGCGCCGCTGACCGTCGTCTCGACTCCGGGCAACATGCCGCGCGCCCGTGTGCGCGTGACGCGCACTGCCTGCGTTTCGTAGTCGAATCCGGCCGTCGTCGTGAGCCCGATGTCGGTCGAGGGCTGATAGTTCCACGTGCCGTTCAGCACGATGTTGTAATTGAAGACGTTGCCTTCCGTCCGGACCGCGCGGCCGGAGAAGCCGTCGCTCGCAAGTGGACTCTCATACTGCAGGAATGGCGGAGAAAACAGATCACCCGAGATCTGCGCGCGGTCGAATCCGCCCGTGGCAGTCACCGAGACCTGATGCTGCTCCTTGTTCAACGCCGACCACGTCGTGCTCAGGTTGCCGATCTGTCTGAACGTGAGTTCGTTCAGCTTGAGATAACGGAAGGTTTCGAACGGATTGGAGACCGTACTGCCGCCGCCGTTGAACGGATTCCGGATGTACGTCCCGTTCGCGTCGACGGAGTCGAGATTGATGACGCCGGGCGTATAGGCAAAGCAATAAATGGGTGACGTGCAGGTGTTGTCGTTGTTTGACAGCCCGCGGTTGTTGCTGTTGCGCGTAACATTGAGCCCGACGTTGACCTTGACTTTGCCATCGACCAGCGATTGATCGATGTTGGTCCGGAGCGCATACAGCCGGGCGCCCGTGTTCATCGCCGTGCCCTCTTCGTTCTTTGCGGTGAGGTTTACGAAGTACTGTGTCACCGCCGACCCGCCGTTGAAGCTGCCGGTGACCTCGTAGGACGGCGCGCCATTGCTATACAGCTCCTTCTGATAATCGTGGGTGAATGGAATCACCCCACTTGGATATAGCGTGTTCAGAACGGCGGTGTCCTCGGGAGAGTTGCCGTTCCCATAGGGCAACGACCAGACCTGCTGATTACTGGTGAATTGCCGCGTGCCGAGGAGTCGGTAGGCGACGCTGCGGCCGAGGCGGCTCGACAGATTGAACTGCGGCGCCCCGCCCGTGCCCGCGCCCCGCTTCGTCCGGATCACGATCACGCCGTTCGTCGCGCGCGAGCCGTACATCGCGGTCGCCGCGGCGGACTTGAGGACTTCGACCGACGCGATCTCCTGCATGTTCAAGTCGGCGAGCCGGTTCACGAGCGCGTCCTGACTGCCCCCGATGCCTGCCGCCGTGGTGCGGGCGCCGGCGCCCGTCACCGAGTTGGCGCCGTCGGAGACGGCGTCGTTGGAGATGATCACGCCGTCGACGACGAAGAGCGGCTGGCCGGCACCGAGAATCGACGTGATGCCGCGGATCTGCACTTGACCGCCACCGCCGGGCGCGCCGCTGTTCATCGAGATGATCGCGCCGGGAACCTTGCCCTGCAGCGCCTGCTCCAGCGCTTCCGCGGGAGCCCGGTTCAGCTCGTCACTCGAGACCTGCACCGGTGCCGTGGTCGCGTTACGGCGCTCGATCGTGGTTGCCTGTCCGGTGACGACCACCGCTTCGAGCTTGAAGGGGTCATCGTCGAGCGCGACGGTCACGCTGTTCTGCGACGCGGGCACAGCCACTTCCTTGCGCTGGTACCCGATCGCGCGTACCAGCAGGCGGACGTCGCCGGTGCCGACGTTGATAGTGAAGTTCCCATCGGCGCCCGACTGTGCGACGCCCTTGCCGCCCATCTCGACGATGGTGGCGCCGAGGACGGGCGTCTCGCCTAACGTGCGCGTGACTTTGCCCGTCACTTGCCGGGCCGTCGCTTGCGCGGGGACCGCCCGTGGGATCAGGCACAAAGCCAAAAGCGCGGGGACGAACACGAACGTTCTGCGCATGCCTTGCCTGCCTTTCTTGGATGGATGCTGCCGGTAGCACGACTCTGCCGCGCGGAAATATGGAGGCGCTTCAGAGACCCCACAACCACTGCGGTTGTTCATTGCGACGCCCTCCGTTTCGGAGTACCACGCTTCGTCCAAATCAGAATCACGCCGCAACCGCTACCCCGTCGCTGAAACTGCGGCGGGGCGCTAAACAGATTCGAGTAAACCTCGATGCCGAGGATCTCACTGGGGACGACGGGCACCGACTGGGTTTGGAGGGGAGGTAACGGGTAATAGACCGCGTCGATGAAATACATCGGCGGACAGTAGCTGCCGAGCTCGCGGTTGCTGATCTCGCCCTGGCCGCGTTGCAGCTCGACGAGCATCCCTGTGCCGTTGGGGCGGAGCTGGACGCCTGGGACCATGCGAAACAGCTCCTCGAATCGGAGCGCGCCGCTCTTCGCGATAGCCGTGGTGTCCAGGAAATGCCCCTGCGCCGTGTGGCTCCGGCGCATGAACCCGACGTGCGCGAGGTAGGGCTCGTACTGTCCCTCCACCGTTATCGGCTCGAGCACCGCCACCGAGTCCCCCACGAGGATGTCGACCTGCTTTCCGGCGCCCTGGCGGACAGTGGTCTGCGCGCGGCCCATCTGGTACCCGAGCGCACGGGCCTCGAGAATCCGCGAACCCACGGTCACACTGTCGAGCGAGAAACGCCCGTACTGATCGGTCTGAGCCGTCGCGTCGGTACCGACGACGGCGACCGTCGCTCCTGGCACGAGCGAGCCGTTGCGGTTCCGCACCACGCCTCGCACCGATCCGGTAATCGGACCGACCGCCAGCTCGATGTTCGCGCGCCCGAACGCACGCCCGGCCAGATCGACGATCAGCATTCCCACGGATCCACCGTCGGCCTGACCACGAAGCACGAGTGCCACGTCGGTAGGCAGACCGCACAACAGCACATGGCCGGTCGCGTCGGACTTGGCTTCGACGGCGCGTTGGGCGCTACGAACCCCACTCGCACCGACGCCGATGTCGTACGTCGTCCAATGCGCGCTGATCGTCGCCGCGGCCATCGGCTTTCCGTCCGCGGCATTGTGGACCACCCCCACGACTGTTCCAGTCCGCCGCAACGGATCCTGCGGGCACAGCAGATGATGTGCTTGCGTGGGGCTCGGCGTCGCGAGCGCGACCGTGTTGCTGTCGCCCGCGACGACGTCCACGACGACCGGCGGCATCGACAACCCGGCCGAATCGAGCATGGGATGGTAGAAGGTCAGTACGTAGCGTCCGGGAGCCAGCGCGGTCAGCGCGAAGTGTCCCGCGGCATCGCTCTTCGCCATGAGATTGGTGCTTTCGATCCAGATCTCGGCGCCTTCGAGTGGCGCCGACGTGATCAGGCTGTCGAACACCACGCCCCGGAGGACCCCGGAGCCAGGTCCCTGAGCAGCAGCAGGAGCGGCTATGCCGAGGCTGAGCCCGGCGTAGAGAACTAGGCGTGGGGGAGTGAGACGGCCCATCGTGCCGAGAATCCTACCGCAGTGCACCAGGACGGGGAAGTCGGAAATCCACAGAATCGGGGGGTTGACCTAACTCAAACAATGCGTTTAGTTTCGCGGGCTTTGGAGCAGCCTTTTTGGATTCATTTGTGAGAGGGGTATTTGCCGACCATCAATCAGCTCGTCCGGCACGGCCGCCGCGACGTGGAGAAGAAAGAAAAGGCGCCGCATCTGCGTGGAAACCCGCAAAAGCGGGGGGTGTGCACACGCGTCTACACCACGACGCCGAAAAAGCCGAACTCGGCACTGCGCAAAGTGGCGCGCGTACGGCTGACGAATGGGTTCGAAGTGACGGCATACATCCCCGGTGAAGGGCATAACCTGCAGGAGCACTCGATCGTGATGATCCGCGGCGGCCGCGTGAAGGACCTGCCCGGCGTGCGGTATCACATCATCCGCGGCACACTGGACGCCGCGGGCGTGAACGAGCGCAAGCAGTCGCGGTCTAAGTATGGCGCGAAGCGTCCCAAGGAGGCCGCGAAGTGAGCCGCAGAAAATCCGCCGTTCGGCGCCCAGTACCCGCTGATCCGCGGTATGACAGTCAAACGGTCTCGAAGTTTCTGAACAACCTGATGGAGCGCGGCAAGAAGTCGTTGTCGGAGCGGATCTTCTATCAGGCGATGGACATGATCGAGCAGCGCACGGGACAACCCGGCGTGAACGTGTTCAAGCAGGCGCTCTCGAACGTGAAGCCGGCGCTGGAGGTGAAATCGCGGCGCGTCGGCGGCGCCACGTATCAGGTGCCGGTGGAAGTGCGGCCCGAGCGCCGCACCGCGCTGGCGATGCGCTGGCTGATTCTGTACAGCCGGCTGCGCAAAGAGAAGACGATGGCCGAGCGCCTCGCCGCGGAGCTGATCCTGGCATCGAAGGGCGAGGGCGAGACGATAAAGAAGAAGGAAGACACACACCGGATGGCGGAAGCCAACAGGGCGTTCGCGCATTACCGGTGGTAGGCTGAATGTACGGGCGCAGCATGCTGCGCCCCTACTGAACCTTAAACAGACAATCTCGGGACCCTGATCTAAGGGATCCTGCATCGAGGCCCCGAACGGGGGCCCGATGACAGCGGAGCGAGACCGGCCCACTGGTGGGCGTCCTGGTCGCCCCGCGTTTTTGCTGAATAAAGGAAAGCAATGCCTCGACAGACGCCGCTCGATAAGATTCGGAATATCGGCATCATGGCCCACATTGATGCCGGGAAAACGACTACGACCGAGCGAATCCTTTATTACACCGGCCGCACCTACAAGCTGGGTGAGGTGCATGAAGGTACGGCCACGATGGACTGGATGGAGCAGGAGCAGGAGCGAGGGATCACGATCACGTCGGCCGCAACCACCGCTTTCTGGACCCGCCTGAATCAGCAGTATCGCATCAACATCATCGACACCCCGGGACACGTGGACTTCACCGTCGAAGTGGAGCGCTCGCTGCGGGTGCTGGACGGCGCCGTCACAGTGCTGGACGCGGTGGGCGGTGTCGAGCCGCAGACCGAGACGGTGTGGCGCCAGGCGGATCGCTATGGCGTGCCGCGGATCATCTTCGTCAACAAGATGGACCGCGTCGGCGCCGACTTCGACATGTGCCTCAAGATGGTCCGCGACCGCCTCGGCACGAAGGCGGTGCCGATCCAGCTGCCGCTCGGCTCCGGGGAGCTGTTCACCGGTCTCATCGATCTGGTGCGCGAAATCGAGATCGTCTACGACGATGAGACGATGGGGAAGAAGTACGTGGAGGGCCCGATCCCGGCGGCACTGAAGGACAAGGTCGCCCAGATGCGACACGAAATGATCGAAGCGTGCGTCGAATCAGACGACGCGATTCTGCACAAGTATCTCGAAGACCACAAGCTGACCGAAGAAGAGATCCGTACCGTCATTCGCAAAGCCACGATCACCGGCCACGTCGTCCCCGTCATCTGCGGCGCCGCATTCAAAAACAAGGGCGTGCAGGCATTGCTGGACGCCGTCGTCGATTATCTGCCGTCCCCGGTGGACATTCCGCCGATCAAAGGGCATCTGCCGCACCACGATGCGACGCACGCCGAGCGCCCCGCGGCGGATGACGCGCCGTTCGCCGCGCTCGCGTTCAAGATCATGACCGATCCGTACGTCGGGAAACTGACGTTCTTCCGCGTGTACTCGGGTGTGCTGAGCGCCGGCTCCTACGTCTACAACAGCACCAAGGACCGCAGGGAGCGCATCGGGCGCCTGCTGCAGATGCACGCGAATAAGCGCGAAGAGATCGAGGACGTGCGCGCCGGCGATATCGCTGCAGCCATCGGCCTCAAGGACACGCGCACCGGCGACACGCTGTGCGATGAGGCGCACCCGATCATTCTCGAGGCGATGCGCTTCCCGAACCCCGTCATCTCGGTTGCGATCGAGCCGAAGACCAAAGCCGACCAGGACAAGCTCGGCATCGCGCTCGCGAAGCTCTCCGAGGAAGATCCGACGTTCCGCGTGCACGCCGATCCCGAAACCGCGCAGACGATCATCAGCGGCATGGGCGAGCTGCACCTCGAGATCATCGTCGAGCGCATGCGCCGCGAGTTCAAGGTCGACGCCAACGTCGGCCGGCCGCAGGTCGCGTATCGCGAGACGGTGCGTAAGCGCGTCGAGGACATCGAAGGCAAGTTCATCCGCCAGACGGGCGGGCGCGGGCAATACGGCCACGTGGTCATCAACCTCGAGCCCGGGCAGCCTGGGACGGGCTTCGTGTTTGAGGACAACATCGTCGGGGGCGCGATCCCGAAGGAGTACATCAGTCCGGTCGAGCAGGGTGTGAAAGAGGCGCTGGAGAACGGCGTGCTCGCGGGCTATCCGATGGTGGACGTGAAGGTGGAGCTGGTGGACGGCTCGTTCCACGACGTCGACTCGAGCGAAATGGCGTTCAAAATCGCCGGCTCGATGGCGGTGAAAGAAGCCGCACGCCGGGCGCATCCCATTCTGCTGGAGCCGATTATGGACGTCGAAGTCGTCACCCCCTCCGATTACATGGGCGACGTCATCGGCGATCTCTCGGCGCGGCGCGGCAAGATCGGCGGCATGACGCAGCGCGCCGACGCGCATATCGTCGCGGCGAGTGTCCCGCTTTCGGAAATGTTCGGCTATTCAACGACGCTGCGGTCAATGAGCCAAGGGCGTGCGATTTACAGCATGGAGTTCTCGCACTATCAGGAAGTCCCGAAAGCCAAGGCAGAAGAAATCGTTTCGAAAGTGAAAGGCTAGGAAATGGCCAAGGCAAAATTTGAGCGTACCAAGCCGCATGTGAACGTGGGCACGATTGGACACGTCGACCACGGCAAGACGACGTTGACGGCGGCGCTGACGAAGGTCTCGGCCGACAAGGGGCTGGGGACCTACGTGAGCTACGATCAGGTGGCGAAGGCGAGCGAGAGCCAGGGCCGGCGCGACGCGACGAAGATCTTGACGATCGCGACGAGCCACGTGGAGTACTCGACCCCCGAGCGCCACTATGCGCACGTCGACTGCCCGGGGCATGCGGACTATGTGAAGAACATGATCACGGGCGCGGCGCAGATGGACGGGGCGATTCTGGTGGTCAGTGCCGTGGATGGGCCGATGCCGCAGACGCGAGAGCACATTCTGCTCGCCCGGCAGGTGAACGTGCCGTACATCGTCGTGTTCTTGAACAAATGCGACTTGGTGGATGACGCCGAACTCTTGGATCTGGTCGAGCTCGAGGTGCGGGAGCTCCTCAGCAAGTACCAGTTCCCGGGCGATGACGTGCCGGTGATCCGGGGGGCCGCGCTCAAGGCCATTGAAGGGGACAAGCAGTGGACCGCCAAGATCGAGGAATTGCTCAGCGCGCTCGATAAGGCGATTCCGATTCCCAAGCGCGAGATCGATAAGCCGTTCCTGATGCCGGTCGAGGACGTGTTCTCGATCACGGGCCGTGGGACGGTCGCGACGGGCCGGGTGGATCGCGGCAAGGTGAAGTCGGGGGAGGAGCTCGAGATGGTGGGCTTCGGCACCGACAAGAAGACGGTCGTGACGGGCGTCGAGATGTTTCGCAAGCTGCTCGACGAAGCGCAGGCGGGCGACAATGTCGGGCTGCTGCTGCGCGGCGTGGAGAAAGACCAGATCGAGCGCGGGATGGTGTTGGCGAAGCCCGGCTCGATCAAGCCGCATACGCATTTTGAGGCCGAGGTTTACGTCCTCACGAAAGAGGAAGGTGGCCGCCACACCCCGTTCTTCAAGGGGTATCGGCCGCAGTTTTACTTCCGGACGACGGACGTGACGGGGAGTGTGGAGTTGCCGGCCGGGGTGGAGATGGTGATGCCGGGGGATAACACGAAGATGACGATCGAGCTGATCACGCCGATCGCGTTGGAAGAGCAATTGCGCTTCGCGATTCGTGAAGGTGGCCGAACTGTCGGTGCAGGAGTCGTGACGAAGATCTTGAAATAATGCACGAATGGCACGTCGGCACGTCTGCACGATGATCGTGCCGACGTGCAGACATGCCGACGTGAAACGGGGAATCAAATGGCGTCCAAAATTCGCATTCGTCTCAAGGCTTTCGATCATGCCCTGATCGATCAAGCTGCCGCGGACATCGTGCGGACAGCTGAAAAGACCGGTGCGAAGGTTTCCGGCCCGATTCCACTGCCAACCAAGCGGCAGCTCTGGACGGTGCTCCGCAGCCCGCACATCGACAAGAAGAGCCGCGAGCAGTTCGAGCTCAAGACACACAAGCGCCTGATCGACATTCTCGATTCGCGCTCGCAAACGGTCGATGCGCTGACGAAGCTGGACTTGCCGGCGGGCGTCGACGTGGAAATTAAGGTCGAGTAGGCTGAGGGATTATGAACGGTTTAATTGGCAGAAAACTAGGAATGACGCGCGTCTTCAACGCCGAAGGTGCGCACGTGCCGGTCACGGTGATCGAGGCGGGGCCGTGTCCCGTCATTGCGGTCGCCGCGGGCACGGCCGAGCTCGGCTTCGGCACCAAGAAAGCCAAGCGGACGCCCAAGGCGCTGGCCGGCCACGTGAAGAAGGCCGGTCTCGAAGTCGCACCGCGCGTGATCCGTCGCTTTGCGGTGACTGGCGAGGCACCGGCAGCCGGCACTGCGGTCACGGTCGCGATCTTCGCCGAGGGCGATCGCGTGAAGGTACGCGGCGTGTCGAAAGGTCGTGGCTTCCAGGGTGTCGTGCACCGTCATCACTTCGGCGGCGGTCCGGAGACGCACGGCAACACGCGCCACCGCAAGCCGGGGTCGATCGCGCCGGGCACCGATCCGTCGCGGATTATCAAAGGAAAGCGGATGCCCGGGCATATGGGCGCCCGCAACTTCACCGAGCTCGGCCTGCGCGTGGTCAAGGTGGATGCCGAGCGCAATCTCTTGTTCGTGCGCGGCTCGGTGCCGGGCCCGATGAACGGCCTGGTAACCGTCCGCAAGCAGGGAGGCCCGAGCCGTCATGATTGAGGCTCCGCACTATTCCGCGGCGGGCGCGAGCAAGCAGGCGGTCGCGCTGCCCGAAGCGCTGTTCGACGGGACGGTGAACCAGGACGTCCTGCATCGCGCCGTGATCACGTTCCTGTCCAACCAGCGGCAGGGCACGAGCAACACGTTGACCCGCAGCGAGGTCTCGGGCGGTAACCAGAAGCCGTGGCGGCAAAAGGGCACCGGCCGCGCCCGGCAGGGCTCGACGCGTGCGCCGCATTGGCGGCACGGCGGCATCGCGCACGGGCCGCACCCGCGCAGCTACCGGCTCGCGATTCCGAAGAAGATGCGGCAGCTCGCCAAGAAGTCGGCGCTCAACGCGCGCGCGCGTGAAGGCGCGCTCCTCATCGTGGACGCCCTCGAGTACGAGAAGCCGAAAACGAAGGACCTGGCGGCGCTGATCAAGAAGCTGGACGCGGCAGGCAAAAAGGTGCTGATGCTCACCGCTGGCGACTCGCACAACCTGTACCTGTCGGGCCGCAACATCCCCGGCGTGCACGTGATGCGCTTCGCCGACGCGACGGCGTACGAGATCCTCTGGGCGCAGACCGTAGTGGTGGAGATCGGCGCGCTGGATGAGGGCGCAGCCAAGAAGGAAGCGAAGGAGGCGAGCGATGCCTGAGCTGCACGACACGATCGTCCGCCCGGTGATCACGGAGAAGTCGTCAGCCGCGTACGGGGCGCGCAAGGAGTACGCGTTTCGCGTGCACTCGGACGCGACCAAGCCGCAGATCAAGGCGGCGATCGAAGCGCTGTTCAAAGTGTCGGTCACCGGTGTCCGCACCATGGTGATGCGGGCCAAGCGGCGCACGTACGGCCGCTACGCCGGCCGCCGGCCGTCCTGGAAAAAGGCGATCGTGACGCTCAAAGAGGGCGACGCGATCGAGGTGTTCGAGGGCTAAATGGGAATCCGACAGTTTCGGCCGATGACGCCGGCCACGCGCTTCCGCTCGGTCTCCGACTTCTCCGAAATCACCAAGACGGAGCCGGAGAAGACGCTGCTCGAGCCGCTGCGGCGGACGGGTGGGCGTAACAACAAGGGCCACATCACGAGCCGGTATATGAGCGGCGGGCACAAGCGGCAGTACCGGCGCATCGACTTCCGGCGCGACAAGTTCGGCATTCCGGCGAGGGTCGCGAGCATCGAGTACGACCCGAACCGGACGGCGCGCATCGCGCTGCTGCATTTCGCGGACGGGGAGAAGCGCTACATCCTCGCGCCCAAAGGGCTGAACGTCGGCGACACGGTGGTCTCGGGGCCCGGTTCGGACATTCGCACCGGCAACGCGATGCCGCTGTTCGAGATTCCGCTGGGCACGGCGGTACACAACATCGAGCTGAAGATCGCGCGCGGCGGCCAGCTGTGCCGCGGCGCGGGAACGAGCGCCCAGGTCGTGGCCAAAGAGGGCAACTACGTCACGCTGCGCCTCCGCTCGACGGAGATGCGGATGGTGCGGGGCGAGTGCCTCGCCACGATCGGCGAAGTCGGCAACGCCGAGCACGAGCTGCTGTCGATCGGCAAGGCCGGGAAGACGCGCTGGCTCGGCCGCAGCCCGCGCGTCCGCGGCGTGGCGATGAATCCGGTCGATCATCCGCTCGGCGGCGGCGAGGGCAAGAGCTCCGGCGGCCGGCCACCCACGAATCCGTGGGGCAAGGTCGAAGGCAAGAAGACACGTCATAAGAAGAAGCATTCGACGAAACTCATCGTGCGCGGCCGCAAGCGCGGAAGGGCGACGACGTAATGGGACGCAGCGTCAAGAAGGGCCCGTATGTCGAAGAGTCACTGATGGTGAAGATCCGGGTCCTGAACGAGCGGAACGAGAAGAAGGTGTTCAAGACCTGGTCGCGGCGCAGCACGATCACGCCCGACTTCGTGGGCCACACGCTCGCGGTGCACAACGGGAACAAGTTCATCCCCGTGTACATCACCGAGAACATGGTGGGCCACAAGCTGGGCGAATTCGCGGCCACGCGCCTGTTCCGGGGCCACGGGGCCAAGGGCTCGGCGGCGGAGCGCGAGGCCGAGGCTGCCGCGGCTGAGGGTGGCGCGGCGCCTGTTAAAGAAAAGGGCAAGGAGTAGGCGATGGAGGCTCGAGCGATCCAGCGTGGCGTGCGGCAGTCAGCGCGGAAAATGCGCCTCGTGGTCGATCTGATCCGCGGCTGCGCGGTGCCGGAGGCCGACGCGATCCTGCGCTTCTCCAAGAAGCGGGCGGCGCGCCAAATCCATAAGGTGCTCAAGTCGGCGGTCGCCAATGCGCAGCAGACGGCACAGCGGCAGAACACGCCGTTCGACGCCGATACCCTGCGCGTCACCTACGCGGTCGTGAACGAAGGGCAGACTCTGAAGCGCTTCACGGCGGCGGCGATGGGTCGCGGCACGCCGATTTTGAAGCGCACGAGCCACGTGGAGATCCACGTGGCCGGCGCGGCAGCGGCTGCGCCGGCAGCTCCGGCTCCGGCCGCTCCCAAGGCGGACGCGAAAGCAGAGAAGAAGCCGCGCGCGCGGAAGGCGTCGGCGACGAAGGCGAAGGCCAAGAAAAAGACGCCGGCCAAGAAAAAGAAAGCGAGCAAGTAAGTGGGCCAGAAAACACATCCCTACGGGTTTCGGCTGGGGATCGTCAAACAGTGGCGCTCCCGCTATTTCGCGAAGCGCAACTTCCCCGAGCTGCTCAAGGAAGACGAGCTGATCCGGAAGTACCTGCGGACGCGCCTCAGCCACGCGGCGATCGCGGACGTGCATATCGAGCGCAAGCCGGGCAAGGTGACGGTCACCGTCCACACCGGCCGGCCGGGTGTCGTGATCGGCAAACGTGGCGCGGAAGTCGACAAACTCCGCGATGAGCTGGCGCAGCTCACCGGTAAGGAAGTCGGCATCAACGTCGAGGAGATCAAGCGGCCCGAGCTGGACGCGCAGCTGGTGGGTGACAGCGTGGCGCATCAGCTCACGCAGCGTATCTCGTTCCGCCGCGCCATGAAGCGCGCGGTGCAGAGCGCGATGCGGATGGGTGCGCAGGGGATCAAAATCAAGACGGCGGGCCGGCTGGGCGGCGCGGAAATCGCGCGCACCGAAGGCTACCACGAGGGCCGCGTGCCGCTGCACACGCTGCGCGCGGACATCGATTACGCGACTTCCACGGCCAAGACGACGTTCGGCACGATCGGCGTGAAGGTCTGGATCTTCAAGGGCGAGCGGACCGAGGATCTGCACGGCCGCACCTATTCGACGGGCGTCTAAGCCATGCTGGCACCGAAGCGGGTCAAGTTTCGCAAGCGGTTCAAGGGCCGCACCAATGGGATGGCGACGCGCGGCAATACCGTCGCGTTCGGCCATTACGGGCTGATGTCGCTCGAGCCCGGCTGGGTTTCCAACCGGCAGATCGAGGCCGCGCGCGTCGCGCTCACGCGTGAGATGAAGCGCGGCGGCAAGGTGTGGATCCGGCTGTTCCCCGACAAGCCGATTACCAAGAAGCCCGCCGAGACCCGGATGGGAAAGGGCAAGGGGAATCCGGAAGGGTGGGTGGCGGTTGTGAAGCCGGGCCGGATCATGTTCGAGCTCGAAGGGATCGAAGAGGCCGCGGCGCGCGCGGCGCTGGCGCTCGCGTCGGCGAAGCTGCCGGTCAAGTCGAAGTTCGTGAAGCGGGAGGAGCGGTAAGATGCCGGCGAAACGGGAAAACCGGGCGGAGGGGCTGCGGGAGCTCAAGACGGACGAGCTGACGCAGAAGCTGGCGGTGTTGACCGAGGAGAAGTTCCGCCTCGAATTCCGCCGGGCGACGGAGTCGCTCACGAATCCGCTACAGCTGCGCACGATCCGCCGGGATATCGCGCGCATCCAGACCATTTTGAAGGAAAGGGCGTCGGCATGACCGATCGCGGCCGCAGAAAGGTTCGGACGGGTACCGTCGTCAGCGACAAGATGCAGAAGACGGTTACGGTCTCGATGATCCGCCGCTTTGCCCACGGCTTTTACGGCAAGCAGATCACCCGCACCAAGACGGTGGCGGCGCACGACGAGCACGGCGCCAAGACGGGCGATACGGTGCGCATCGTGGAAACTCGGCCCTTGTCGAAACGGAAACGTTGGCGGGTGGTCGAGATAATCGAGAAGGCGAAATAGCCATGGTGCAGCAAGAATCGCAGGTCAAGATCGCGGATAACTCGGGGGCGCGTCGCGCCCTCGTCATCCGCGTGCTCGGCGGGTCCAAGCGCCGCTACGCCGGGCTCGGCGACGTCGTCGTCGTCACGATCAAGGACGCCATCCCCACCGGTCAGGTGAAAAAGGGCGAGGTGGCGAAGGCGGTGATCGTGCGCACGGCCAAGGAGACCAAGCGCAAGGACGGCTCCTACATCCGTTTCGATGAAAACGCGGCGGTGCTGATCAACGACGAAGGCGAGCCACGCGCCACGCGCATCTTCGGCCCGGTGGGCCGCGAGCTGCGCGAGAAAAAGTTCATGAAGATCGTGTCGCTGGCGCCGGAGGTGATCTGATATGAAGCCGCTCGTTTACAAGAAGTCCCGGCGCGAGCGTGGGACGGTTCCGGAGCGGCACAAGCTGCACGTGGCCAAGGGCGACGTGGTGCGCGTGATCAGCGGCGAGCACCGCGGCAAGGAAGGCAAGATCCTCCACGTCTATCCCAAGAAGTTTCGGGTCGTCGTGGAAGGCGTGAACATCGTGAAGAAGCACAAGCGGGCGACGACGCCGCAGGGGGAGAGCGGGATCATCGAGTTTCCCGCGAGCATCGCGGCGTCGAACGTGATGCTGCTCGACCCGAAGTCGGGCGCGCCGACGCGAGTGCGCCGGCGTCACGACAAGGAAGGCAAGCTGGAACGGATCGCGGTGAAATCCGGCCAGCCGATCCCACGAGTGCGGTAACCCAACCCCGGGGCCATGTCCCGGGGAGGAAAAAATGGCAGACGAAAAAGAGAAGCAAGAAAAACAGCCGAAGCAGGACAAGCAGCCCAAGCAGGAGAAGCAGCAGAAGAAGCCCAAGGCTCCCAAGGAGGAGGGTGCGCCGAAGGCGGAGACTGCGGCCGCTCCTGCCGAGCCGGTCGAGCCCGCGCCGCGGGCCCGGTTGTGGGACTTCTACGAGCAACAGGTGCGGGCCAAGCTGCAGCAGCAGTTTGGGTTCAAGAACCCGCACCAGATTCCGCGGCTCAAGAAGATCGTGCTGAACGTCGGCATGGGGGACGCGTCCAAGAATCCGAAGGGGCTGGAGGCGGCGGTCGCCGAGCTGGCGGCCATCACCGGCCAGCATCCGGTGGTGACGCGCGCCAAAAAGGCCATCGCGAACTTCAACTTGCGCGAAGGCCAGGCAATCGGAAGCGCCGTGACGTTGCGCGGCGGCCGCATGTACGAGTTCCTCGATCGCTTCATCACGATCGCGGTGCCGCGCATGCGCGATTTCCGCGGGCTGCCGACCAAGAGCTTCGACGGGCGCGGCAATTACACGCTGGGCATCAAGGAGCAGATGATTTTTCCCGAGATCGACTACGACAAAGTCGAGCGGATTCACGGGATGGACATCACGTTCGTAACGAGCGCCGGGCGGGACGACACCGCGCTGGCGCTGTTGCGCGAGCTGGGCATGCCGTTCCGGGTGGAAACCCCGGTAGCGGCCTAGGAGACTTCATGGCGAAGAAGGCGTGGATGGAGCGGGTGAAGCGGGGTCCGAAATTCAAGGTGCGGGGCTACTACCGCTGCCAGCGCTGCGGCCGCAGCCGCGGCACGCTCCGGAAGTTCAAGCTGTGCCGCATCTGTTTCCGTGAGCTTGCGCTGCGCGGGGAGATTCCCGGCGTGCGCAAAGCCAGCTGGTAGGACGGGGGACACGAGATGAGCGTTATTGATCCCGTCGCCGACATGCTCACCCGGGTGCGCAACGCGTGTCTCGCGGGCCACCGCCGGGTCGACATGCCGGTGTCGAAGCTGAAAGTCGCGATCGCCACGATTCTGCGTGACAACCATTACGTCCAGGACTTCAAGGTCCTGGACGATGGGCAGCACGGGCTGCTGCGGCTGTACTTGAAGTATCACAACGATGCCCCGGTCATTCGGGAGCTGCATCGCGTGTCGTCGCCCGGGCTCCGGCGCTACGTCAAGGCGCGCGAGATCCCGCGTATCAAGAACGGCCTCGGCATGGCGATTCTGAGCACGCCGCAGGGACTCATGACCGACCGCGAAGCGCGCACCGCCCGGGTGGGCGGCGAGGTGCTCGCGGTGGTGTGGTAAATCCTGGAGTCGGGAGCTAGGAGCTAGGATGTCACGGATCGGAAGAAAGCCTGTTGCGCTGCCGCAGGGCGTCACGGTGCAGATCGACGGGCACAAGATCACGGTGAAGGGACCGAAGGGCGAGATCAGCCGCACGCTGCATGAGGACATGGCGCTGGCGCTCGAAGACAGCACGGTGGTCGTGAAGCGCCCCTCCGACGAGCCGCAGCACAAGGCGCTGCACGGCCTGACGCGCACGCTCGTCGCGAACATGGTGCAGGGCGTCACGGAGGGGTTCGCCAAGTCGCTCGAGATCCAGGGCGTCGGCTACAAGGCCGAACCGAAGCCGTTCGGCGTGCAGCTCGTGGTGGGGTTCTCGCATCCCGTTCCCTACCACGCGCCCCAAGGCATCAAGATCACGGTGACTAACAACGTCCTCGTGAAGGTCGAGGGCATCGACAAGGAACTCGTGGGTCAGGTGGCCGCGGAGCTGCGCAACGTACGGCCGCCCGAGCCATACAAGGGCAAAGGCATTCGCTATGCGGGCGAGCAGGTCCGGCGCAAGGCGGGCAAGACGGCCCAGGCGGCGGCGAAATAACCATGCGCTCCATTCGAAAGATCAAAACCGCGGCGCATAGCCGCTATCGCCGGCATCTGCGTGTCCGCAAGAAGGTCGAGGGCACGCCCGAGCGGCCGCGCCTCGTCGTGTTCCGCTCGTCCAAGCACATCTACGCGCAGCTGGTGGATGACCAGCGTGGCGTCACGATCGCCGGCGCCGCGGACACGTCGGAAGGCGTGCAGGTCGAAGGCAAGGGCAAGGTGGCGCGGAGCTTCGCGGTCGGGAAGCTCATCGCGGCGAAGGCGAAGGAGAAAGGGATCGCCACGGTCGTGTTCGACCGCGGTGGTTATCAGTATCACGGTCGCGTAAAAGCCGTCGCTGACGGCGCGCGCAAGGGCGGATTGGAGTTCTAATGGCAGATCCGAAAGACGAAGCAGCCTCGGCCAACGTGCCGGCGGCCGAGGTGCCGGCGGCCGAGGTGCCGGCGGCCGACGTCCCCACCCCTGCGACGCCGGACGAGCGACGTCCCGCGCGTGGGCCTCGAGGCCAGGGTGGTGGTGGCGGCCGCGGCCGGGGCAGAGGACGCGGCGGAGATCGGCGTGAGGGCGGCGACCGCGGCGGCCAGCGGGACAGCGACGGCATGGTCGAGAACGTCGTCGCGATCAATCGCGTGGCGAAAGTTGTGAAGGGCGGCCGGCGCTTCAGCTTCAACGCGCTCGTCGCCGTCGGCGATGGCAAGGGGCAGGTCGGAATCGCGACCGGCAAAGCAAACGAAGTCAGCGAAGCCGTGCGCAAGGCGGTCGAAGCGGCGCGCCGCAGCATGAGCGAAGTCCCGCTCACGGGTGGGACGATTCCGCACGAGATCGTGGGGAAGCACGGCGCGGGCCGCGTGCTGCTCAAGCCCGCCGCGTCGGGGACCGGCGTGATCGCGGGTGGTCCGGTGCGCGCGGTGCTCGAGTGCGCGGGAATCCGCGATATTCTGACGAAGAGCCTCGGCTCCACGAATCCGCACAACATGGTGCGGGCGACGATGGATGGCTTGAAGCGTCTCACCACCGCACGGCGCGTTGCGCGCGAGCGCGGGATCGAGCCTGAGGCCATTCCGTATCGCGCACGCCAGGAGTCGGCCGTTCCCACGGCGGTGACCCGTGGGTAGGCTCCCCCCGACTCGGAAATACCGTAAACGCAAATCGGGCCGCGACCCGGTATTGCCGGCAGCGGGCAAGGGAAAACTGCGCATCAAGCAGGTGCGGTCGGGCAGCGGGCATCCGCAGCGGATGCGGCGCACGCTCGAGGCGCTGGGCCTGAAGCATCATCAGGATGAAGTCGTGCACGCGGATCATCCCGCGCTGCGCGGCATGCTCCAGCAGGTGCGGCACCTCGTCGAGGTGACGCCGGCGACAGGATCAGAGGGCGACGACAAGAAGCCTAGAGGGAAGAAGGCAGATGCCAAGAGCTAAGGCCAAAGCGAAGACCCCCAGGAAGCCGAGGTCGCGGGCAAGAGCCCAGGCTCCTGGCTCCGAGTTCCAGTTTCCTCGCCTCGCGCTGCACGATCTCAAGCCCCCGGTGGGCTCGCATCGCGCGCGCATCCGCAAGGGCCGCGGTCCCGGGTCGGGAATCGGGAAGACCGCCGGCCGCGGTGGCAAAGGCCAGACGGCGCGACAGGGCGGCCACGTTCGTCCCGGATTCGAGGGCGGTCAGATGCCGCTCATCCGGCGCATTCCGAAGCGCGGCTTCACGAATCCGTTCAAGCAGCCGGCGCAGGTCGTGAACGTGCGTCATCTGGTGCTGCTGGCCGAGGGCGTCGAGGTGACGCCGGAGACGCTGTTCGGCGCCGGGCTGGTGCGCCGTCCCGATCATCCGATCAAGCTGCTCGGGACGGGCGACGTCGCGGGGCGGAAGTTCGTCGTGAAGGGCGTGGCGGTGTCGGCAAGCGCGAAACAGAAGATCGAGCAGGCGGGCGGAACGATCGCGTGACCGCGCCAATTCCCAATCTGTTCAAGGTCCCGGAGCTCAAGGAAAAGCTCCTCTTCACCTTGTTGTGCCTCGTGATCTACCGCATCGGGGCACACATCGCGACGCCGGGCGTGAACGTCGACGCCCTCGCCGACTTCATGAGTACCCGCGGCACCGGTACGCTCTTCGGGCTCTACGATCTGTTCTCGGGTGGCGGCCTGCGCCGCGCCACGGTCTTCGCGCTCGGCATCATGCCGTATATCTCGGCGAGCATCGTCTTCCAGCTGGCCGGCCCGGTGTTTCCGGTCATCGAGAAGATGCAGCGCGACGAAGAGGGCAAGAAGACGCTCACGCAGTGGACGCGCTATGTGACCGTCGTGCTCTGCCTCTTCCAGGCGTACGGGTTCGGCATCTTCACCGAGCAGCTGCCCAACGCCGTCGCGCATCCGGGGTGGGGCTTCCGCATGACCACCGTGCTTACCCTGACGACCGGGGGCATCTTCGTCATGTGGCTCGGCGAGCAGATCACCGAGCGCGGCATCGGGAACGGCATGAGCCTGCTCATCTTTTTCTCGATCATCGAACGGATTCTGCCCGAGACGGTGAACACGTTCGAGGCGTTGAAGACCGGTACGCTCAGCTTCGCCGTGCTGCTCATCGTGCTGTTCATCATGGTGCTGGTCGTCGCGGGCACGGTGGCCATTACGGTGGCGGCGCGACGGATACCGGTCCAGATCCCGCGCAAGGTGATGGGCCGTGGGCGGATCCGGGAGGGGCAGAAGACCTTCATTCCGCTGCGCATCAACAGCGCGGGCGTGATGCCGATCATCTTCGCCCAATCGCTGATCATCGTGCCGGGCACGGTCGCGACGTTCAGCGGCATCGCGTGGCTGAAAAACTTCGCCGAGTACTTCAACACGACGTCGATATGGTACATCGTGTCGAGCGCCGTGCTCATCGTGTTCTTCGCGTACTTCTACACGTCGATCATCTTCAACCCCGTGGACCTCGCGGAGAACCTGAAAAAGCAGGGCGCGTTCATCCCCGGCGTAAAGCCGGGCGCCCCGACCGCGGATTACATCGACGAGGTGCTGACCCGGATCACGCTGCCCGGCTCCCTGTTCCTCACGTTCGTGGCGCTGCTGCCGATCGTGGTGTCGACCACGCTGAACATGCCGTTCGGGTTCGGCGGCACGGCGCTGCTCATTGTGGTCGGCGTGGCGCTCGACACGGTCCAGCAGGTGCAGCAGCATCTGCTGCTGCGGCAGTACGACGGCTTCATGAAGGGTGGCGGCCCCGGCGGCGGCACCTCGCGGGTTCGCTTCCGCCGCTAGTGCCTGCACTGTAAGTGTTCGTTCTCATCCTGGGTGCGCCAGGCTCGGGGAAGGGGACGCAGGGGAAAATCCTCGCCGAACGTCTCGCCGTGCCCAAGATCACCACCGGCGATCTCCTCCGGGCAGCCATGAAGGAAGGCACGCCGCTCGGGCTCGAGGCGAAGAAGTTCTACGATGACGGCAAGCTGGTGCCCGACAGTATCATTCTCGGAATGATCAAAGAGCAGTTGGACCGTCCCGAGGCGAAGAACGGCGCCATCCTCGACGGTTTTCCCCGCACGGCGGCCCAGGCGGAGCTCGTCGACAAGACGCTCGGCCAGCGCGGCCAGCGGCTGAACCATATCCTGCTGCTCGACGTGACCGAAGACGAGCTCGTGCGCCGCATGAGCGCGCGGGCTCAGGTCGAAGGGCGCGCGGACGACACGCCGGAGGCGATCGCGACCCGGCTGCAGGTCTATCAACGCGACACGGCCCCGCTCATCGCGCACTATGCCCAACGCGGCATCGTGCACCGCGTCCCCGGCACCGGGACGGTTGACCAGATCGCCGGAGACATCAAACGGATCATCGGGCGATGATCACGATCAAGTCGCCGCGGGAAATCGAGACGATGGCCGCCGCCGGCCGCATCGTCGCCGAGACGCTGGCGCTGGTGGGGCGGAGTATCCGGCCCGACATCACCACCGAAGACCTCGATCAGCTCGCCGAGTCGTTCATTCGCAGCCATCCAGGAGCGCAGCCGTCGTTCAAGGGGCTGTACGATTTTCCCGCCACGCTGTGCACATCCATCAATCAGGAGATCGTGCACGGCATCCCGTCACACAAGCGCGTGCTGCATGACGGCGATATCGTGAGCATCGACGTGGGGGTGTGGCTGGAAGGGCTGCATGCCGATTCCGCCGCCACGTTCCCCGTTGGGGACGTCCAACCGGCGGTGACGCGCCTGCTGGCGGTAACGCAGGCGGCGCTGGCGGCGGGCGTCGCACAGGCACGCGCCGGCAATCACGTCGGCGACATCGGCCACGCGGTGCAGCAGGTGGCGGAACGAGCGGGGTACTCGGTCGTCCGCGAGCTGGTCGGCCACGGCATCGGCACCTCGTTTCACGAGGAGCCGCAGGTGCCGAACTACGGCAAACCGAAGCGCGGCCCGCGGCTCGTCCCGGGCATGACGATCGCGATCGAGCCGATGATCAACATCGGCGGCTCGGGAATCCGGACGCTCGACGACAAATGGACGGTGGTGACTCAGGACGGGTCGTTGTCGGCGCACTTCGAGCATACGGTCGCGATCGGCGAGAACGGGGACCCGCCACGCATCCTGACCGCCGCCTGATCAGCCTACGCCGGACTGTTTTGCCCTCGCCTGATCCGACATCCCAGCCAGATTTGCGTTGACGTTCTCCGTGGCCCCATCGACCGCGGTGCGCGCCAGCATCGCCGCCACGCGCGCGTCGCTGGTGGCGTTCTTATTGCCGATGTGCTCGATGGTTTGGGCAAGCGCAAGCACGCGGCGGGCGCCCTTGACGACTGCCGCGGGGGGCCGGGCCGCGGCCACCAGCGCGTCGTCGATCGCGTGAGCGCGGCCGGGATCATTTTTGGGGATCTTGTATGCGCGCGTGACCCCCTCGTAGGCGGTCGCGTCCTCATCCACCAGCCGTCGGAGCTCGCCGCGCAGCTGCTCCGCTTCGGCGAGGATCTCGCGGGCCTGGGCTTCGACTGCCGCATAGGCCTTTCGCCCAACGGTCAGGCGCGCCACCATGGCTACCAATGCCGCGGCGAGCGTTCCAGCGAGCGCCGCTGCGCTGCCGCCCCCCGGCGTCGGGGATCCGCTGGCCAACTCGTCAATCCATGCATCGAGGCCAGGTCCAGCGCTGGGAGGGGGAGCCGGGGCGTGGTCGGCCAAGGGCGCGGCGGCGCGGATCTTCGTTTCCAGCACATGACTGGCCGCATTCGATAATCGCAGCGCCGTTTCGGCTGCGCCGACGAGTGCGCGCTGCGGAATGAGACCCACAATTTCGCTCTTCTGCACCGCCACGCTCCGCTTTTCCGCCCGGACTTTGATCGCGTTGAACACCACCGCAGGCGACGTGATGTCGATGTCCAGGAGATTCATGGAAACTTGCGCGAGACCGTCGACAATGAAGCCGCTCGCCTGCACCGCCGGCAGACCGCCGCTCGACGTGCGGATCTGCTTGGCGATCTCTTTCGCGATCGTCACGTCCTGTGTGTCGAGGTAGACGTTGTAGGCGACGAGGAACGGTCGCGCGCCGATGGCCGTAACGCCGGCGGTCGGATGGACCCGGTTGGGGCCGAAGTCGGGTTCCAGCATGCGCCCGCGCATTCCCTCGAACTCGCCCTTGCGCACGTCGGGAAGCAACACGCGATCGGAGCGGGTTGCGGCACGCGCGTAGAGGAACACCGGGATCTCCAGCTCCTTCCCCACACGCTCACCGAGCCGCCGCGCCAGCGCGACGCAGTCGTCCATTGTGACGCCGGCAACCGGGACGAACGGCACGACATCCGTCGCACCCATGCGCGGATGCTCGCCGCTGTGTTTGGTCAGATCGAGCCGCTCCGTCGCGACCCGCATCGCCGCGAACGCGGCGTCTACGGCGGCGGCGGGCGGGGCCACGAACGTGAACACGGAGCGATTGTGCGAGGCGTCGGTCTGCACGTCGAGGAGCTGCACGCCCGGCACAGCGGTCATCGCGGCGCGGAGCGCGTCGATCGTCGCAGGGTCGCGGCCTGCGGAGAAATTTGGTACGCATTCGACGAGCTGCGCCGTCATCAGCTTCTCCTCAGCAGATCGATGAGCCACTTGTGGATCGCGGCGTTGCCTGCGACGACCGAGCCGTCGCTCTCGCTGCTCAACACGTCCGCGGCGCCATTGAGTCGCGTCACGATGCCGCCCGCCTCGCGAATCAGCAATGCACCGGCCGCCATGTCCCACGGCGCGAGCTGCAGCTCCCAAAAGCCGTCGAGCCGCCCCGCCGCGACGTCCGCCAAGTCGAGCGCGGCGGCGCCCGCGCGCCGGATGCCGCTCGCCGCGCCGGTCACGGCCGCGAATTGTGCCAGATAGACGTGCAGCACCTTCAACGCCTTGAAAGGAAACCCCGTCCCGATGAGCGCGCGCCTGGGCTCGCCCACGGCGGACACGCTCAGCCGAGTGTCTTCCTCGAACGCACCACCGCCCCGCGTCGCCTTGTACGTGCGCCGGCGGCACACGTCGTGCACGACCCCCGCTACCAATTTGCCCTCGGCGACGCAGCCGATGCTGACCGCATACTGCGGATAACCGTGCAGGAAATTCGTCGTCCCATCCAGCGGATCGACGATCCAGACGAGGTCGCCGCGAAGACCGCCCCGTGGTGACAGCTCCTCTCCGATGATGACGGACTCGGGTGCCTCGCGGACGATCTCCTCGGCGATCATCGCTTCGGCCGCGCGGTCGACCTCGGTGACGAAGTCGTGCTGCGATTTTTCCGTCCAGGTGTGCAGCGCGGGTCGGGCCGCGGTGCGCAAATAGTCCGCGGCGCGCACGGCGGCGTGCTCGGCGAGCTTGACTAAGTCGTTGTAATCACGCACCTTGCTGCCCCGTGACTGCCAAGCGCGTTTTCAGCGGCATCCAGCCCTCCGGCGAACTGCACATCGGCAACTACCTCGGCGCTGTGCAGAATTGGGTGCGCCTGCAAACCGAGTACGACTGTCTGTTCTGCGTCGTCGACCTGCACGCCATCACGCAGCCGTACGAGCCGGCCGAGCTGTCGCAGCGCACGCTGGACATGGCGCGGAGTCTATTCGCCGCCGGCCTGGACCCCGACCAGTGCATTGTCTTCGTCCAGTCACACGTTGCGGAGCACAGCGAGCTGAACTGGCTGCTCAACGCGCACGGGGTCGCCCCGCTCGGCGAGCTGGAGCGGCAGACCCAATTCAAGGACAAGTCGCAGCGGCAGGAGAGCGTTTCAGCCGGCTTGCTCAATTACCCCGTGCTGCAGGCCGCTGACGTATTGCTGTATAAAGCTAGCCTCGTCCCGGTCGGTGAGGATCAGGTCCAGCATCTCGAGCTGATGCGCGAGATCGCCCGCCGCTGGAACGCGCGGTATGCCGGGGGGTTTTTCCCGGAGCCCCAGCCCTTGCTGACGAAGACGAAGCGCGTGTTGGGACTCGACGGCAAGGCCAAGATGTCCAAGAGCTTGGGGAACACGATCGGGTTGTTCGAGACCCCCGAAGCGATCTGGGAAAAACTCAAGCCCGCGGCCACCGATCCGGCACGCAAGACGCGCAAGGATCCCGGGACGCCGGAAATCTGCAACATTTACACGGTGCATCAGGGGTTTTCGCCGCCCGAGACGGTGAACGACGTCGCGCACAAATGTCGTACCGCGGGCTGGGGCTGTCTCGACTGCAAGCGCGTCCTGGCGGACAACATGATCAAGACGCTCGCGCCGATACGCGAGCGCGCGGAGAGTTACAAGCAGAATCCTGCAGGAGTGATGGAATGGCTTCGTACCGGAGCTGACAAGGCTCGGAAGCTCGCGCAGCGCACGATCGGGGAGGTGCGTGACAAGATGGGATTCCTCCATGCGTGATGCATTCACCCGGATGGTCGAGATCTTTCGTCTCGATCTCCTGCTCCAGCTCGGTCTCGCGACCCTGCTCGGCGGCGTCATCGGCTTGGAGCGCGAATTCAAGAGCAAACCTGCCGGGCTTCGCACTAACATCCTGATCTGCATCGGCTCGGTGCTGTACACGCACCTTTCCCTGGCGATGCTGACGGCCAGTACCGGGGTGATTCCTGCCGGGACGGACACGACCCGCGTGGCCGCACAGATCGTCACCGGTGTCGGTTTCATCGGCGCGGGCACGATCCTCCACGCGCGCGGCGCCGTCGTGGGCTTGACCAGCGCCGCCACCATCTGGGTCGTTGCGGCGATCGGGATCGCGCTGGGCAGCGGCTACTACCTCGAAGGCGTCGGTACGACACTCGCCGTCATCATCGTCCTGGCCGGCTTGGGACGCATCGAGAAGATCGTGCAGAGTCACTCGATGCGATCGACGATCACGGTCCACGCGCACGCCGGGCCCACGGTGTTGGAAGATCTGGAGACGCTGGTGCGCCGCAGCGGGCTCGACGTGCTCACCGTCTCGAATCGGCAGGAGAACGTGGATCTGGTGATCGATTTCGAGCTGCGGGGGTCGAAGCGTCTCTACGATCAAGCCGTCATCACGCTGCTGCACCATAACCACGTCAGAACGGTGTCGACGGGAGAGTGAGACGTCTCGTCATCGATCTCGCTTCGCCACGCGCGGTCTGGCGGATTCCACGGGACCGCGTGGTCGAAATCACGAGGGCGCTGGGTCAGGGATGGGAAGTCTCTGAGGTCAAAGCGCCCGCCATGTCGGATGGGGATGGCGCAGCGGGTTCTCCGGAAGCAATCGCCGCGGCTCGTGGCGCCGAGGTCTATCTCGGCTACGGCGTGCCGTCGGGCGTTGCCGCCGTGGGCCGGGACACGCTGCGCTGGGCGCACACCGCCACCGCCGGCGTCGGCTCGAGTCTCGCGCACCTAGCCGGCAGCGGCGTGGTGCTCACGAATTCCGCCGGCATCCACGCCGACCCCATGGCTGACTGGGTCATCGCCGCGATCGCGTATTTCGCCCGTGGTCTCGACCGCATGGTCTCCGCGCAGCGGCAGGGACGCTGGGCCAAAGAGGATTTCACTGATGGCGCGATCCCGATGCGCGAGTTCCGGGAGCTGCGCGTGGGGATCGTCGGGCTCGGCGGGATCGGCAGTGCCGTCGCCCGGCGGGCCCTTGCCCTCGGCATGGCGGTCGCCGGCGTACGGCGGCATCCGGAACGCGGCGGACCACGGGGCGTGGAATGGGTGGGGGCGCTCGCCGACTTGCCACGCCTGGCCGGCGGGAGTGACGTGCTCGTCATCGCGGCGCCGCACACGGCGGAAACGGCCGGAGCCGTCAACCGCAGCGTGCTCGAGCGGCTGCCGCTCCACGCGCTCGTCGTCAATGTCTCGCGCGGCTCGCTGCTCGATGAGGCGGCACTGCTCGAGTTGCTCGAGCTGCGCCGGTTGCGCGGGGCGGCGCTCGACGTGTTTGTCACGGAGCCGCTGCCGCCCGAGCACCTCTTTTGGCGACATGCGCGCGTGCTCGTGAGCCCGCACGTGAGCGCGGTCACCAGGGGATTCTGGGAGCGCGAAACGGCTCTCATTGTGGACAACATCGGGCGCTATCTTGCAGGGGCGCCCCTCACGAACGTCGTTGACCTGGAAGCTGGGTACTGAATGGAAAAGATCATCAAGGCCGCGGTGGACCGTGGGGCGTCCGACCTGCACATCAAGGCCGGTGACGTCTTCCGCGCCCGCATCGACGGCAAACTGGTCCCGCTCACCAAGCAACGCCTGACGCCCGACCAGACCAAGGCGATCGCGCAGCGCCTGATCGCCAACGACGAGGATCGCGGGCGCATCGACAAGCTGCGCGACTACGACTGCTCCTGGGGCATGCCCGGCATCGGCCGGTTCCGCGTGAACATCCTGCGGCAGCGCTCGTCGTTCATGATCGTGATGCGCGTCATTCCGTTCGACGTCCCCAGCTTCGAATCGTTGAAACTGCCGGGCGTGCTGTCGCAGGTCGCCAATGCCGAACGCGGGATGATCCTGGTCACGGGCGTGACGGGCTCGGGGAAGAGCTCGACGATGGCGGCCATCATCAATCACATCAACCAGAACCAGCACCGCCACATTCTCACGCTCGAAAACCCCATCGAATTCCTGCACCGGGATATCAATTGCTCCGTGACGCAGCGCGAGGTCGGTGTGGACACCGACGACTTCCGCACCGGTCTGCGGGCGGCGTTGCGCCAGGATCCCGACGTCATCCTGATCGGCGAGATGCGTGACGCCGAGACGATCGATACCGCGATGAAAGCGGCCGAGACGGGCCACTTGCTGGTGTCCACGTTGCATACGCCCGATGCCGTGACGACCGTGAACCGTGTGGTGTCGATGTTTCCGCCCGAAGAGCAGGAGATTGCGCGGTTGCGCTTTTCGGAGGCACTGCACGCCGTCGTCTCGCAGCGGCTGTTGCCGCGCGCGGATGGGCGTGGCCGCGCGGCCGCGCTCGAGGTGCTGCTCGCGACCGGCACTGCGCGCGACATGATCCGCGAGAAGAAGCGCACGCCGTCGCTCCACGACTACATCACGGAGTCGCGCGAGCAGTACGGCATGCAGACCTTCGATCAGCATCTCATGGATCTGGTGGCCGACGACATCGTGACCTACGAAACCGCGCTGGCGGCGTCGTCCAATCCGTCCGACTTCCAGCTGCAGGTGCGGACGCTGCGCCGGCGTTCGCGCGTGGCTCCGAAGACGGAACCGGCAGCGGCGCGTGCCGACGCCAAGCCCGCCGGCCTCACCGACGACCTTTCGGAGATGTTGCCATCGTGAGAGGAGTCTTCCCGCCGATCACCACGCCGTTCGACCGCGCGAGCGGCGACATCGCCGCGCTCCCGTTCCGGCAGAACATCGAGCGCCTCCTGGCGGCGGGCGTCAGTGGCATCGTCGTCTCCGGGTCCACCGGCGAGGCAGCATTGCTCGATGCCGATGAGCAGCGCCGGCTGGTAGAGATCGCGCGCGACACAATGACCGACGGCGCGTGGTTGATCGCGGGCACGGGCGGCGAATCGACCCGCGAGACGATTGCGTTGACCCGCGCGGCGGCGGCTGCGGGCGCCGATGCCGTGCTGGTGCGTCCACCGTCCTATTTTTCGGCAGCCGCGAGTCCGGCGACGCTCGTGACTCACTTTCGCGCCGTCGCGGATGCGAGCCCGGTGCCGGTATTGATCTACAACATCCCCAAGTACACGCACATCTCGCTGGCGCCCGGCCTCTTGCAGCAGCTCGCCGCGCACGAGCGCATCATCGGCGTCAAGGACTCGTCGGGCGACGCCAAGAATGTCGCGGCCTACCGCGAGGCGGTGCCGCAATGGACCATCGTCGTCGGTGGTGCATCATTGTTGCTCACGGCATTGGAGTTGGGGTGTCAAGGTGGGATCGTCGGCGTGGCGTGCTTTCATCCGGGCTTGTGCGTGCAGCTGCTGCGCGAGTTCGAGCAGGGACATCGCGACGCCGCCGGGGCGCTCCAGGAGCGCATCACGCCGCTCGACAAGGAGATCATCGCCAAGCTCGGCCCCGCCGGCGTGAAGGCCGCGATGGACGCCGTCGGGCTGTACGGCGGTCCGGTGCGCGCCCCCCTCGCGCCACTCTCGGACAACGATCGCGAGCGCGTGAGTGCGCTCGTACGCGGTGACTGACTACGCCGTGCTGTTTCGCGAGCTGGCGATTCCGCGGCTCGTGGGCACATCCAATCATCAACGCGTTCGTGAGACCCTGAAGCGCGAGCTGATCGCGCGCGGATTCACCGTCGAAGAGCATGTCTTCAGCGGCCGACCGGCGCGCGCTCTTATCGGCGCACCACGGATCGTCAGCGGTACCAACCTGATCGCACGCCGACCGTCCGACCGCCCGACCGCCCGACCGCCGGTCTGGCTCGTCGCACATTACGACTCCAAAGGTCAGCCGATCTCGATGGCCATGCGCCTGCTGGGATTTGCCGCGTTATTGCTCGGATTGCTGGTCGTTCTCCTGGTGCCGCTGCTCGGCATCGCGTTGCTCGCCCTGGGGACCGGGATCGCACTGCTCAATCGTGTGAACGACATTTCGCCGGGCGCGCTCGACAACGCGACTGCCCTCGTCGCGGTTTTCATGGCGATCGATCAGCTGCCGGCCGGCGCGCTGGTCGGCGTCATTTTCCCAGACGCGGAGGAGTACGGCCTCGTGGGCGCCCGCGCGCTGGCCCTCGAGCGGCGCGACTTGTTCTCCCAATCCACCGTCATCAACCTCGACAGCCTCGACGATACCGGTCGAGCCACTGCGTTCGTGCATCGGCCTGGCCGCTTCGGTGTCGCGGTGGCGGATGCCGTGAACGCGCGGCGGTGGCGCTGGTTGCCGGTCATTGTCGACGGCATTGCGCTCGGCCGCGTTGCCAGGGAGTGTGTCACGATCATGAAGGGCAACTGGCGCACGATGCGGGTTGTGCACCGGCCCCGCGACTCGATCGCCCGGCTGCGGCTCGATGGCGCCGCGCACGTCGCGGCAGGGCTGGCGCGCGTCCTGCGCGCTGGATAGCTTCCCACAGAGGATACCGGGGCATGGCCCCGGTACTTGGGCCCCCGCGGCGGGGGCTTTTTTGTTGCCATCGGGAGAATCGAGCGTGTTCGGACCCAAAACCCAGTGTGTCGTGGTGGTAGGCGCCCAGTGGGGTGATGAGGGCAAAGGCAAGATCGTCGACGTCCTGGCCGAGCGCGCCGATCTCGTGGTGCGCTACCAGGGCGGCGCCAACGCCGGCCACACGGTGGACACGGGCGAGGGGAAGTCGTTCGTGCTGCACCAGATCCCGTCGGGGATTCTCCAGGGCGCCGTCTGCGTGGTCGGCAACGGCGTGGTGCTCGACCCCGAACAGTTGTTCGCGGAGCTCGACGCGCTCGAGCGGCGCGGGGTGCGCACGGAGCACAAGCTGCACATCTCCGACCGCGCGCATCTGACGCTGCCGTATCACAAGCTGCTGGATCGGGCGCGGGAAAAACGCGAGCAGATCGGCACAACGGGGCGGGGGATTGGCCCGACGTACGAGGACAAGTACGGCCGGCGCGGCGTGCGGGTCGGCGACCTGCGCAATCTGACGCGTGCGCAGGACGTGGTCCGCGCGCGCGTTGATGCGGCGAACCAGATGCTGGGAATGCTGGGGGCAGGCAGCGGGGCCCTAAAGGACACGGAGCGGGCGAGTGCGGAGGAGCACGTCCATCTCCTCGAGCGCCTGGCACCTCGCCTGCTGCCGCTGGCCGTGGACGCGGGACGGGTCGTCTGGGATGCGTTGCAGCGCGGCGAGTCGGTGCTGCTCGAGGGGGCCCAGGGGGCACTGCTCGATGTCGATCATGGCACCTATCCCTATGTCACGTCGTCGAACACAACCGCCGGCGGTGCCGCGGTCGGCGTCGGGATTGGCCCCACCGCGATCGACGCCGTCATCGGCGTCGTCAAGGCGTATACGACGCGGGTCGGCAATGGACCGCTGCCCACGGAAGCTGAACCGGCCGTTGCTGAACGGATTCGCGAGCTCGGAGGGGAGTTCGGGGCCACCACGGGGAGGCCGAGGCGGTGTGGATGGTTTGATGCGGTCGTGGTGAGGTATGCGGTGCGGGTCAATGGGCTCACAGGATTGGCGGTTACGAAGCTGGATGTACTGGACACCTTCGCGGACATACCAGTAGGAGTGGGCTATCGGTTGGACGGAGAGGTGATTGACAGCATGCCGGCTGATGTCGAGACGATCAGTCGCGTTGAGCCGATCTATGAAACGGTCACCGGCTGGCAAAAACCGCTCAAGGATGTCAGGCGACTGGCTGATTTACCGCCGGCGGCCCGGGCCTATGTGGATCGCCTGCAAGACCTCGCTGGAGCGCCTGTGCGCTACGTGAGTGTTGGCACGCGCAGAGATCAGATCATAGAAGTCTAGAGGCGCGTTTCTCACTCCTGTTTTCTCTGCCGCATCTTGCAGTCTTCAGTGCAGAAAACAGTTAAGTACTTTCCCTAGGTCATTTGACTTGCTGTTGCTGTGACAGGCGATACAACTGGGCACCGTTTTTGCTTGTGTATTGGGCAGAACTCTCGAAAAGGGCAAACCGCCGGCGACGGCGGGGCGCAAAGCTAGGGGTCTCCTCGAGACAGCCCGGCTGCCAGAGTCAACGCTGCGCCGCCCGATTTGCGAGAAGTTGTTCGCTTCGCTCACATCGGGTTCTAGGGCGCACGGTGTGTGGCAGGCGATCACCCCCTGGGGCAACTCAGGGGGTTTCTCGTTTCCACTATCTTGGCACCATCATGGCACTGGTTGTCCTCGTCGCCCCCGCGGCCTTCAAAGGCACACTCGGCCCACGGCAAGTGGCGGAAGCATTAGCGACGGGCGTGCGGCGCGCCGTCCCGGGCGCGACGGTGCTCGAGTGTCCGGTCGCTGACGGAGGCAACGGCTTGCTGGAGGTTGTCCTTCCGGCCGGCGCGTCGCGCGAGCGGCTCCCCGTCACCGGGCCGATCGGCGAGTCGGTTTCCGCCGAGCTCGGCTGGATCGACGGCGAAACCGCCATCTTCGAAAGCGCGACGGCCTGCGGCCTCGCGCTGGTCGAGCCCGAAGACCGTGATCCGATGCGCACCACCACACGCGGCGTCGGTGAGTTGATCTGGACCGCCGCGGACCGCGGCGCCAAGACGATCGTCGTCGGCCTGGGCGGCTCGGCGACCGTGGATGGAGGGACGGGCGCGGCGCGCGGCTTCGGCTGGACATTCGAGAATGCCCAGGGGGAGCCGCTCCCTGACGGCGGCGGCGCGTTGACGGAGCTCGCGTCGTTCGGGTCAGGCTGGGGCATCGCGGCGCGCGTGGTGGCGTTGGCGGATGTTGCGACGCCGCTCCTGGGGCCGGAGGGGGCGGCGCCGGTGTTCGGACCACAGAAAGGCGCGCGCCCCGAGGAGATTCCGCAGCTCGCCGCAGGCCTCACCCGGCTCGCGGAGCTGTGGAGCCAGGCGGGCCGGCCGGAGCTCGGGAGCGTGCCGATGGGCGGCGCCGCCGGCGGCTTAGGGGCAGGACTCGCGTTCTTCGCGAAGGCCGAGTTGAAAAACGGCGCGGCGTGGGTGCTCGAGCGTGCGGGGTTCGATGCCGCGCTGGCCAAAGCGGACCTCGTGATCACCGGCGAAGGCGTGTTCGACAAGACGTCGCTCGTCGGCAAAGCGCCCGGCGAGGTCGTGCGGCGCGCCCAGGCCGCCAGGAAGAAAGTGGCGGTCGTCGCCGCTCGGGTCGAGGGAATGATCGGGGTTCACGCCGTCGGTGGCGACGGGGACGGTCGGATGCTCGACGGTCTGGCGCTCGCCCAAATGGCGGAACAGGTCGCGCGCGAGGCCCTGCACATTTAACTTCCGGCTCCCTATGCCAGCGCCCGTAACCGCAGAAAGAATCATGGACAAACTCGTGTCGCTGGCCAAGCGCCGCGGCTTTGTCTTCCAATCCTCCGAGATCTACGGCGGTCTCGGCTCGGTGTGGGACTACGGGCCACTCGGCGTCGAGCTCAAGAAAAACATCAAAGAGCGTTGGTGGCGCTCGATGGTCCACGAGCGGCACGACATCGAGGGCCTCGATGCGGCGATCCTGATGCATCCCAAAGTCTGGGAAGCGTCGGGACACGTCGCCGGATTCACGGATCCCCTGGTAGACTGCAAGCAGTGCAAGAATCGCTTCCGCGCCGACGATCCCAAAATCAAGGGCACGCCCGGGCAGCCCGACGCGCAATGTCCGGTGTGCGGCAGCAAGGGCACGCTCACGGCGCCGCGCCAGTTCAACCTCATGTTCAAGACGTTCATGGGTCCGGTGGAGGAGCAGGCCGCGGTCATCTATCTACGGCCCGAGACCGCCCAGGGGATTTACGTCAACTATCTCAACGTGCTGCAGTCCTCCCGGCAAAAGATCCCGTTCGGCATCGCGCAGATCGGCAAGGCGTTCCGCAACGAGATCACGCCGGGGAATTTCATTTTCCGCACCCGCGAGTTCGAGCAGATGGAAATGCAGTTTTTCGTGAAGCCGGGCACCGAAACCGAGTGGTTCGAGTTCTGGCGCGGGGAGCGGATGAAGTGGGTGGAAGGCCTCGGCGTTCGCGCCGAGAAACTGCGCTGGCATCAGCACGGCAAGGACGAGCTGGCGCACTACGCCACAGACGCCTACGACATCCAGTACGAGTTTCCGTTCGGCTGGCAGGAGTTCGAAGGGATTCACAACCGCACCGACTTCGACCTCTCGAACCACCAGAAGCATGCCGGCAAGAAGCTCGACTATCTCGATCCGAAGACGAACGAGCGGTTCGTCCCGTACGTCGTCGAGACATCGGCCGGCGCCGATCGCACCACGCTCGTGGTGTTGTGCGACGCCTATAGAGAAGAAGCGGTGCGCGGCGACGAGGCGGCAGAAGGCGGCGAGGAGCGGGTCGTACTCAAGCTCAAACCGTCCCTCGCGCCGCTCAAGGCGGCCGTCTTTCCGCTCGTGAACAAGGACGGCATGCCCGAACTGGCGCATCGGATTCACGACGACCTGCGCCGCCACTTCAACGTGTTTTACGACGACGGTGGATCAATCGGCCGACGCTACCGGCGCCAGGATGAAGCCGGCACACCATTCGGGATCACGATCGACGGCCAGTCCACCCAGGACCAGACGGTGACCGTGCGCGACCGCGACACGCTCAAGCAGGATCGCGTCGCCGCGGGTAAGCTCGTCGAGTACCTGACGCAAAAGCTGGCGGGGTGAGCCGCGTTCTCATTGAATGCCGCGATCTTTTCTTCCGCGGCAAACTGCAGGAAGTGGTTCGCGGAGCCGGGGCCGAAGCTGTCAGGGATGAGCCGTTCGACATGGCCGTCATCGAGTTGGGCAACTCCCCCCCCAACGCCGAAACACGCATTCGCGAGCTGGTGCAGCGCGGCGTCGCCGTGCTGGCCTTCGGCTCGCACGTCGATGCCGCGGCGCTGCGAGCCGCGCGGGACCTGGGTGCGCGCGCGGTGCCGAATTCCCAAGTAGAGAGCGCGCTGCGCGATGCCCTCGGATCACAAGCGCGTTGACGTCCTGATCGTTGGCGCGGGCGCGGCTGGTCTCGCGGCCGCGCGCGATCTGTCCCAGGCCGGTCTCCACCTCGCCGTCATTGAAGCACGACCCCGCATCGGCGGTCGCATCTTCACCCGCCACGATCCGCACGTCCCGGTGCCGCTCGAATTGGGTGCCGAGTTCATTCATGGCGAGGCGCCCGAAACGCTGTCCATCGCACGCGCGGCGGGGGTGGCGGTCGTCGAGCTGTCACCCGCGCGCGACATCGCCACGTCCGGTCGTTTCATACGGACGAAAGACTTTTGGACCGGCGTGGACGAAATGAATCGAGATCTCGCTCGGCGCGTCGCGAAACGTGGCCGCGATTTCCCCGTCAGTGAATACCTGGCCAGTGCGAAGCTGTCGGCGCTCAAGCGCTCGCTGCTGCAGGGCTTCGTGGAGGGCTTCTACGCGGCGCATCCGGACCGGTTGAGCGCGCAGTCGGTCGCGGCGGACGCGGACGTGGAGCACGACGAAGGTGTCGAAGGCCACCAGTTCCGCATCGTGAATGGCTATGATGCCCTCATGCGATGGTTGCGGGATGGACTGGATCCGGATCTCACCGAGGTGCGCATGAGCACGGTCGCCCAGACCGTGAGCTGGAAGCGCGGCGACGTCGCGGTCGAATGCGTCGGCGGAGACGGGGCGCCGCTCGACGTGCTGCGGGCACGGACGGCGCTCATTACTGTCCCGCTGGCGCTCCTCCGCGGTGGCACGCCGCGGTTCCATCCCGCCCTGGCGACCAAACAGCGAGCGCTGCGCGGCATCGAGACGGGTCAGATCTTCAAGATCATCCTGCGCTTCCGTAAAGCCTTCTGGGAGGACCGGAGCTTCCTCAAAGAGCGGCGCGGCAACGGCCCCGGCGCCCGCGCCGGGATGAATTTCCTGTACGCGCCGGGTGTGGAAGTGCCGACGTGGTGGACCCAACTGCCGGTGCGGGCGCCGTTGCTCACCGGCTGGGTCGGCGGGGTCGCCGCCGAGACGCTGCTCGCCGAGGAGCAGCAGTCACGGGTCGAACGCAGCCTGGTCGCGCTGTCGAATGTGCTGGCGGTCCCACGGCGCGAGCTGGAGGGGAATCTCGACGCCTGGGCCACCCACGATTGGTGTGCCGACCCCTTCGCGCGGGGCGCCTACAGTTACATCGGCGTGAACGGAATCGGCGCGCCGAGTGCGCTCGGCCGGCCGGTGGAAGACACGCTCTTCTTCGCTGGGGAGGCGACGAACGGCGCGGAGATCGGGACCGTCGCGGGGGCGCTGGCGAGTGGGAAACGCGCCGCCCGGGAGGTAGTGCGCGTGCTACAATAGAGAGACTCTTCCCAGGACTCGCGCATGCCGGTGGTCGCCAAGACAGTCGGGTTGCTCATCCTCTCAAACATCTTCATGACCTTCGCCTGGTACGCCCACCTGAAGCACCTGAGCCAGCGGCCGTGGATCGTTGCCGCGCTGGTGAGCTGGGGGATCGCGCTATTCGAGTATCTGCTCCAGGTGCCCGCGAACCGCATCGGACATACCCAGCTGCAACTCGGACAGCTCAAGATCCTGCAGGAGGTGATCACACTGAGCGTGTTCGTGCCGTTCGCCGCTTTCTACATGAAAGAACCGGTGCGGCTCAATTATCTCTGGGCCGGGTTGTGCTTGGTCGGGGCGGTGTTCTTTGTCTTTCGGCGCTAGATATTCCCACCCTGAAGGGTGGGCTCGGCCTGCGTTGTCCTTAAGGACAATGATTGCCGAGCCCTGGCTTTAGCCTGGGAATAGCATGGACCGAGACCGCCAGCTGCTCCGCCATTTCTTGGCTGCCATCGCGTACCGCACGCAGAAGGCGTTGCGTGGCGCGCCCGACCACTATCCGACGTTTAGCGCGGGCAACCGCGCGCGGACCCCGGCCGAGCTCATTCGGCACATGACGTCGCTGATGGGGTACGTCCGCACCCACTTCCAGGGCGGCACATATCCGGCGAAACCGGATCCGCTGCCCTCGTTCAAGGACGAGGTCGATCGCTTCCACGGCATGCTGCAAGCGGTTGGCGATCTGCTTGCGAGTGACGCGCCGTGCTCGATCACCACGGAGCAACTACTGCAGGGCCCCTTCGCCGATACCATGACGCACGTCGGCCAGCTCGCCATGCTGCGGCGCCTCGCCGATTCACCGGTGGCGCCGGAGAACTTCATTTACGCCGATATTCGGGCCGATCGCTTACACGCCGACCAGCCGCCCCCGACTCGTCCCGACAAGCACTGGCCGGAGGGGGGAGCGTCACAATGATCGTGCGGATCTGGCATGGATGGACCAGCCAAGCGAATGCGGACGCGTACGAGCGCTTGCTTCAGGAAGAGATCTTCGTAGGGATTCGCGAGCGCCACATCAAGGGGTTCCGCGGCATTCAGCTGCTGCGTCGCTCACTGGCGGATGGCGTGGAGTTCGTCACCATCATGACGTTCGATTCGCTCGCAGCGGTGCGCGAATTCGCGGGCACCGATTACGAGAAGGCGGTCGTGCCGCCGAGAGCCCGGGCGTTGCTCGGGCGGTTCGACGAGCGGTCAGCGCACTACGAAGTGGTCGACGAGGCCCGCTAGGGACGGCCGGCCCTGGTCAGCACCATCAGCGGAATCGTCAACAGCGCGGCAACAGCAACTAGAACAAAAAATAGCCACCCCAGCGCCTGCTGGACGCGGGTCGTTGCATGCTCACCCATGCGGGCACGGTCCCCGGCCGCCCTGAGCATGGGATAATAAGTGAGCGGCATCATCACCATGCCGAGGACGATGGCGTAATGCGCGAGTTTGAGCGGCCGCGCGCCGCTGAGCACGATGAGCGTCGCGAGGATGAGCGTGCTCACCCATGCCGCGGTGAATTGTGGCGCCTCACCATCGATGCCGTAGAACTGGCACGTGTTGTAGCCGACGGACATCGCCGTCTGCGCGGCGGCACCACCGAACGACGCCAGCATGCCCAGCAATGCGACCCACAGCGCCGTGCGGCCGAGCGGCAGAGCGGCTGGCAAGACAAGCGACGAGAGCAGATTCGGAAAGATGCCGCGCGGCAGGAACACGACCGCGCCGAGGACGAGCAGCGCGCACATCACCAGCGCGCCGAGCGTGGCGCCGCTGATCGCCGCCTTCCCCCGCGCGGGGTACGCGTGGACGTTGTATTGCATCAGCAAGGCGCTGAAGATCCCGACCGCGAAGTACGCATGCAGCGATGTCTGGTAGCTGGAGACGGGCGCGGTCGGAGGCGGCGCGAGGTGGCTGACCTGCCATGCAGCCGCGACGAACAGCAACACCACGAGGCCCCCGCCCAATAGTCCCAAGGTGCGCTCGATCGACTGCAACCGCACGGACGAGCCGAGCGCTCCGAGGACCACGGCCCCAAGCACGATCACCAGCCGCTCGTTCCAACCGGTCAGCAGGTGCAGCATGATTCCGATCGCGGCCAGCTCGGCGGCACAGGTGATCAGGTTCACGAGATTGGCCCCGGCCAGCGTGGCGGTGCCGAGACGCTCGCCGAGCTTCGATCGGACGACGGTGAACACCCCGTCTTTGGTGACCGTCGCAACGCGGTGGCACATCTCGATGTAGAGGATGGTCGCGATCGTGCCAAGCAGGATGGTCCAGAGCAACGCGTAGCCGAACAGCGCGCCCGCCTGCATGGCGAACACGATCTGCCCAACACCGATGATCATTGCATCTCGATGACGAGCGCGACGAACCGCTCTTCGAGCCGCGTCGCGGCGGCGCGCACGCGTTCTAATTCCGCTTCGTCGCCCGGCGCAGACCGGGCCTGCGCGAGTGAGTGCGCGTGCTCGTGCGCGCTGCGCTGCAGATAGCGTGCGTGCTCACGCGCAAAGCGGCTCTTGGAGTGATGCGCCGCGACGACATCCTGGAGCAGCTGCGCTTCCGCGTCGAGCGAGCGCAGGTGCCGCATCTCGCTCTCGAGTTGCTCGTGCGTCATGATGGGTGAACCGGAACAGGCGACCGCGACGATCGCCGCGGTCACGAGCCATCGGGTCATGTGACCGGTGGGTTTGAGCGGCATCGGGCGATTCTGGCGCCCGATGCCGCCCGTGGCAAGTTACTGATTCTGCTTTTCGGTCACCTCGACGTTACGACTCGAGGTCTCGTCGCCATTGTCGCTGCCCACTTGCACCGCGATCTGGCGGGGTTTGGCCCGCTCGCTCTTCGGCAACGTGATCGTTAAGACGCCCTGGTCGTAGTTGGCTTTGATGTTTTTGGGTTCGACCGAGGCCGGCAGCGTAAACGACCGCTCGAACGTGCCGTAGGTCCGCTCGTAACGGTGAACCCGCTCGGTCTTCTCTTCCGCTTCCTGCTGCTTCGTGCCGTGAATCGTCAACAGATTGCCCTCGAGCGAGATCTTGATGTCCGAGGGGCTAACGCCCGGAATCTCTGCCGCGATCCGAATGGCGCCCGCCTCTTCGAAGATGTCCACCGCCGGGACCCACGAGGCAGCTGCGCTATCACGGTATTGCCAGTCAAGACCGCCCAGGGTCTCGTTCAGGACGCGCTGAATCCTGTCGCTCAGCGTGGCCGGCTCCCTCGTGTAGTTACGCGTGGTCACAAACATGCTGTCCTCCACAGATAAGGGTTACGCTGTGGCGCCAAGCAACCAGCATGCCGCATTTCGGTGCCAGGTTCTTGCCGTTTTGACAAACTGACACCTCGAGTTTGGCAGTTACCCTGCCAGCATTACCTGGCAACGCTATCTTCTCTCCGATGCGCCTCATCACCGTAATCGCCATGCTGGCCGGCTTCGTCGGGGCGCCCCCCCGGGGCGCGCCAGGGTACCGCATTCTGGTGGCCAGTGAGTCCGGGGACATCGTGACAGAGCTGATGTGGGACGGCGCGGCGCTGGCCGTCGTAAAGGTCGTTCCGGTCGGCATCATGCCCGCCGACATCGATGGCCCGCACAACGTGACGGCCGCCCCGGACGGATCGGCGTGGTACGTCACCATTGCGCACGGCACGCCCTACGGCTCGCTGTGGAAAATGAGCGCGGGCACCGACTCCCTATTGGGACGCGCGCCGCTCGAGATGTTTCCGACCACGATCGCGCTGACGCCCGACGGCGCCCTCGCGTTCGTCGCGAATTCCGACTTCCACGGCGATCACCCCCGGACGAACGTCGTCACGATCGTGCAGACGGCGGCGATGACGCCGCTCACGAATCTTCCGGCGTGCGACATGCCGCACGGCGTCAAGGTCAATCATGCCGGGACGTTCGTGTACGTCTCCTGCATGAACTCCGACGAGATTCTCGAGATCGACCGCCAGAGTTTACGCATCACCCGTCGCCATAAGACCGGCGAGCAGCCGGAGCATGCCTCCGCCGGACCACCCATCCATGCCACTCCGGGCGCTCACGACTGCATGCCGACGTTCGTCTCAGTGTCACCCGATGACCGGCGGCTCTACGTCGCGTGTAACCACGGCAACAGCCTCCAGGTCATCGACGCCGCTTCACTCGCGCTCGTGCGGGAGATTCCCGTCGGCACCGGTGCGTACAACGTGGAGCCCTCGGCCGACGGGCGATGGATCATCGTGACGAACAAGAAGGCGCAGAGCATCTCGCTCGTCGACGCGCAGAGTCTGACCGAAGTCGCCAAGATCCCGACCTCCAAGCCGTTGCCGCACGGCGTCGCCTACTCACCCGACGGGCGCTGGGCGTTCATCTCGCAGGAGAGTGTCGGCATCGATCCGGGCGCGGTGGACGTCATCGACCTCACGACGCGGGTCCGTGTCGCCACGATTCCCGTGCCGCGGCAACCCACAGGGATCACGATCCTCCGGACGCCATGACCCATACCACGACCGTTTCCCTCTCGCCTGCCGATGTGCTTGCCCGGGCCCAGCAGTTCTTTGCCGAGCGCGTGCCGGCTAATTCCGCGTTCGTGGAGAAGCAGGGACCCAATTTCCTCACGCTGCGCGGGCAGGGCGGGGAGGAGGTCGTGATCAGCGCCTGGGAGGACAAGGAAACGAGCGTCACGCGGGTGCGCGCGTCGACAATGTTCTTCGATCAGGCGCTCGATCGCTTCTTCTCCACCTTGCCGCTGGCGTCGCAGGTGGAGGTCGCGTGAGTCCGGCGGGGGCCGTGGGTGAACGCTATGCCGTGCGGGTGATGGTCACGCCCGCCTGGGAAACCGTCTCGGTCCAGGTGAATGACACCACGACGGTCGCCCAGGTGAAGCAGGAGGCCCTGCGCGCAGCGCTGAAGACGGCACGGGACGAGCAGGCCTGTGTGGTCAAGTTCCGTGGCGCGATCGTCCTCGACGAATCAACGACACTCGGGGCACTCGGCGCTGTTCCCAACGCCCCCTTCATCGTGCTGCCCGGCCGGCGGCAACCCGTGCGATGACGACCTGGGCGTTCACGCGCGGCGTGACGATCATGGCGGTCGGCTTCCTGCTGCTCAACGCCGTGTTGTTGGTGATGATCAACCACGTCATGTGGGCGATCATTTGCGGCATCGCGGCGGTGCTCGTGATCGTCGGGTGGTTCCGCTACCGTCGCGCGATGGCGGAGCTGGCCGCCGCGCAGAAGGAAATGAAGCGCGAAGTGGAATCGCTGCGCGAGCTGCTGCACACCCGCCGCCAAGACTAAGTGCCCACCGTGGTCGTCTGGAATCCGGCGTGCCGGCATCACTACGCCGGGGCCGGACATCCCGAGCGGCCGCAACGCTTCGAGGCCGTGCTCGAGGCGCTGCGTCGCCCCGATCTCGCGTCGGCGATCCGCTGGATTGAAGCGTCAGCGGCGCCGCGATCGTCGCTCGAGCGCGTCCATCCCGCGTCCTACATCGATATGCTCGACGCTATGGATGCACGCGGCGGCGGCGCACTCGACGCGGACACGTTCCTGGGCCCGCGCAGCTGGGAAAGCGTGCTCGCGTCCGCCGGCGTCGCGCTCGCGGCGGTGGAACAGGGAATGAAGACCGGGACGGCGTTCGGCGTGACGCGTCCGCCGGGCCATCACGCGCTCGCCGACCGCGCGATGGGCTTCTGCTTTGTCAACAATGTCGTGCTCGCCGCCCGGCACGCGCAGGCGCGTGGCTGCGCGCGCGCGCTGATCGTGGATTGGGACGTGCACCACGGCAACGGGACGCAGGCGCTGGTGGAGCGTGACCCGACGATCCGGTTCGTCTCGATGCACCAGTATCCGTGGTATCCCGGCACGGGAGCCGCTGACGAGCGCGGTGTGGGCAACGTGTTCAACGTGCCGCGGCCCGGCGGATTGCCGCGGGCGGTGTATGTGCGGGATTTTCTGGCGGGCGTGGATGCCGCACTCGCCGACTGGGATCCCGACATCCTGCTGATCTCTGCGGGTTTCGACTCCCTCGCTGGCGATCCGCTCGGCGAGTTCACGCTCGAGCCGGACGACATCACCCACTGGATGGAGGTGCTGCGCGCGCGCATGGGAAAGCGACCGGTCGTCGGCGTGCTGGAGGGCGGCTACCGGCTCGATCTGCTGGCCGCCGGTGTCGTGGCACTCGTGCGCGCACTATCTTGAGCACGTGACCGTCACCACCGCGCCCGCGCAATCGCCGCAAGCATCGAAGAACTGGCCGATCAGCCTGTACCGGCGGCCCGACGGGACGCTCGAGCAGGACATCTCGCCCTCCCGGATGCGCGAGATCATCCAGAGTGGCGCGGGGGAGCTGTGGGTGGACATCGACAGCACGAACATGCACCAGCACGCGCTGCTCGAGAAGGTATTTGGATTCCACCCCCTCGCCATCGAAGACACCCTCTCGCCCGGGACACGGGTCAAGTTCGAGGAATACGACCGCTACGTGTTCGTCGTGATGGCCGTCATTCGATTCGACGAAGGCACGCCCGAGCCCTACGACCTCGCCACGTCCAACCTGTATTTCTTCCTGGGCAAGAACTTCCTGGTCACGGTGCACGCGTTGCCGTCGAAGAGCTGCGCTACGGTGCGCGATCGCCTGCTGCGCAATCCCGAGCTCCTCGCGCGTGGGGCGGAGATGGTGATGCACAACATCATCGACCAGTCGGTGGACGCCTATTTCCCCCTGGTCGAAGACCTCAACACCATGGTGGACGGGCTGGAAGAGCGGCTCTTCGAGAAGTTCGACCCGGATCTGATTCACGAGATCTTCAAAGCGAAGCGCTCGGCCTTTTCGCTGCGCCGCCACGTCGGGCCGCTGCGGGAAGTCCTCAATATTCTGACCAACCGGCCGTGCGGCTTCATTCGCCCCGACACCCAGCTCTACTACCGCGACGTGTACGACCACACGATCCGCATCGTGGAATCGATGGACACCGTGCGCGACCTGCTCGCGGGCGTGCTCGAGACCTATCTCTCACAGACATCGAACCGATTGAACACCGTGATGAAGCAGCTCTCGGTGGTGGCCACGATCGCGCTGCCGCTGATCGTCATCGCGGGGATTTTTGGCATGAACTTCAGTCAGATGCCCTTCACCCATAACCCGTACGGTTTCTACGGCGCCCTCGTCGTGATGGCGATAACCTCCGGCGTCATCATGTGGTGGCTCAAAAAGAACCGATGGCTCTGAAGCTGATCGTCGAGCAGGCCTCCATCACCACGCGCCACCCCTTCGCCATCGCGCGTGGCTCGACGAACGGCTACAGACGCGCCTGGGTCCGGCTCGTGGATGGGGACGGACACGAGGGCTGGGGCGAAGCGGATCCCTCGTCGTTCTATGGCGAGAGCCTGGAAACGGTGCTCGCGGCGTTCGACAAGCTCGCGTCCCACCTGCCGCGCGATCCGTTCGACCTCGAGGCCGCGGAGGACCGCTGGGAGCACGCGCTGCCGAAGAACTGGGCGGCCCGCGCCGCGCTCTCGGCCGCGCTGCATGACCTCGTCGGGAAAAAGCTAGGCCAGCCGTTGTGGCGTCTCTGGGGGCTCGATCCCAAGCGCACGCCGCTCTCCTCCTTCACGATCGGGCTCGATTCCCCGGACAAGATGCGGGTCAAAGTGCGCGAAGCCGAGGACTATCCCATTCTGAAAGTGAAGCTCGGCACCGACCGCGACGAAGAGATTCTCCGCACCGTGCGCGACGCGACGCGGAAGCCCCTCCGCGTGGACGCCAACGCGGGCTGGACCGTGGCGCGGGCAAAGCAGATGATCCCGGTCTTGAAGGAGTACGGCGTCGAATTCCTCGAGCAACCGCTTGCCCCGGACGACCTGGATGGCCTGAGCGACGTGCGCCGCGCCGCCGCGAAGCAACATCTGCCCGTCGTCGTGGATGAAAGCTGCCTCGTCGCCGCCGACATCCCGCGGCTCGCGGGCCGTGTGGACGGGATCAACATCAAGCTCGCCAAGTGCGGCTCGCTGCGGGAAGCGCTGCGCATGATCGCTACGGCGCGTGCCCACGGCATGCTCGTGATGGTCGGATGCATGATCGAAACGTCGCTCGGCATCACCGCGGCGGCGCATTTCACGCCGCTCGTCGATGCCGCCGATCTGGACGGCGCGGCCCTCACCGTGGACGATCCGTTCAGCGGCGCGACCATCGACCAGGGACAGATCCGCCTCCCCACGGAGCCCGGCCTCGGCGTCAAAAAGAGATGACCGTGCCGCGCTTTGTCGCGGTCGTCCTGCCCGTTCCGGTAAGCCGCCCTTACATCTATGAAGTGCCGTCGGAGCTCGCAGCTCGCGTCGTCCCGGGCGCGCGCGTGGTCGTGCCGCTCCGGCGCAAGAGGGTTATTGGCATCGTGACGGAGGCCGTCAGCCGTCTGCCGTCAGCAGGCGTCGACATCAAGCCGATTGCGGCTGCGCCCGACGACGACCCGGCGCTCTCCCCCGCGCTGCTCGAGTTGGGCCGCTGGCTTTCGGATTATTACGGCGCGCCACTCGGCCTGTCACTGCGGGCCCTGCTTCCTGGCCCATTGTGGAGCGTGGCGCGGCCGGCGGGCCCGGCACCGGCTGCCGAGCGGCTCTTGGTGCTCACCGGCAACGGCATGGACTCGCTCCTTGAGCGGGAGCGACGCTTCAAGCGGGCGCCCAAGCGGCGCGCGGTCTATGAGACCGTGGAAGCGCTCGGCGGGGCCGCGCCGGTCTCGCATCTCGTCGGGCAGCTCAAGATCTCCTCGAGCGTCCTGGACGGCCTGGTGGAGCAGGGGCTCGCGCGCATCGAGCGCGTGCCGGAAATGCGCGACCCGTTTGCAGATCTCTCGTCGCCCCCGCCACCATCATTGACCAAAGACCAGCTGGCTGCCGTGCAGGGGATTCTGGACACGCCGGTCCACATGCCGGTTTTGCTGCATGGCGTCACGGGATCCGGGAAGACGCTCGTCTACTTGGAGGTGCTGCGCGGCCTGGTCGCCCGAGGAGACGGCGCCATCCTCCTCGTCCCCGAGATCGCGCTCACGCCGCAAACCGTGGCCCGCGTGCGCGGCGTCTTCGGCGACCAGGTGGCCGTGCTGCATTCCGGCTTATCGGATGGTGAGCGTGCGGATGCCTGGCGCGCGCTGCGTCGCGGCGAGCGGCTCGTCGCCGTTGGGCCGCGCTCGGCCGTCTTCGCGCCCGTCCAGCGGCTCGGCGCCATCGTGGTCGACGAAGAGCACGAGGCGAGCTACAAGCAAGGCTCCGCACCGCGATATCACGCGCGTGATGCGGCGACCCGGCGCGCAGAGCTGGAGCACGCGCGGCTCATTCTCGGCAGCGCGACTCCCTCGCTCGAGACGCTCGATCAGGCCACGCACGGACGCGTCGCGACGTTCGCGCTGCCGGACCGTGTGGGCGCATGGCCGCTGCCGCCCGTGGAGGTCGTCGATCTGCGGAGTGCCCCCCGAATTCCCCCCCAGGAGGCAGGGGCGATCCCGTGGAGCGAAGCGCTGGACCAGGCGATCTCCGGCGCGCTGGAGCGGGGCGAGCAGGTCTTTCTGCTGCTCAATCGCCGCGGCTTTGCGACATTCGTGCAGTGCCCCGCATGCGGGAACGTGCCGGGGTGCCCCCAGTGCGCGATCGCTCTCACGGTGCATCAGACGCCACCCGCGATGCGTTGCCATTATTGCGGTCACGAGGAACCTGTCCCTGAAACATGTTCACTCTGCGGCTCGGCGACTCAGCGGCTGCGCGGATTGGGCACGCAGCAGCTCGAGCACTTCGTCGGACTGCGGTACCCACGCGCGCGCATCGCCCGCATGGACCTCGATACGACTTCGAGCAAGTGGGCGCACCATCACATCCTCGAGCGGGTGGCCCGCGGCGACGTGGATATCCTGCTCGGCACGCAGATGATCGCGAAAGGACTCGACTTTCCCAACGTCACGGTCGTGGGTGTCGTGGACGCCGACACCGGCCTGCATTTCCCCGATTTTCGCGCCGGCGAGCGGACGTTTCAGCTTGTCGCGCAGGTGGCGGGACGAGCGGGGCGGGGCCCTCGCGGCGGGCGCGTGTTCGTTCAGACGCGAGCGCCCGATCACCACGCCATCCGGGCCGCGGCGGCCCACTCGGTCGCGCAATTTGCGGCAGCCGAGCTGCCGCTGCGAACACCACCACACCCTCCATATCCGCCACGCACCGGGCTGGTTCGCTTCGTGATTGCGACCGCAGACCACGCTAGAACGGCGGACCTGGCGGAGAAGGTCGCAAGCTGGCTGCGGCGCGCGGCGACGGAGCGGCTGGAGGGAATGCTCACGGTGTTGGGTCCGGCGCCGTGCCCGATCATGCGGCTCAAGGGGAAGTGGCGCTGGCACGTGCTGGTGAAGTCCGCCGAGCCGCGCGTGCTCGGGCGCGTGGTGCGCGCGTGGCGCACGAAGGCGCATCGCGCGGTAACGGTGGATCGCGATCCGCAGTCACTCTTGTGAAAGCCGTTTCACATCGGGTATTTTGACCCCCCTGTGAGTCGTCCGCGCTTTCAGTATCGACCACCGAACTTTGCCGCGCCGCCGCTGTCCGGCGCGCCCGACGCGAGGTTCATGTCCGCTCCGGCCGACGGGGTCCTTCCCGACGGTTTTTTTTCGACTACGAACCTGCCGACCTATGTGAAGCTGCCGAGCGGTTGGCGGCGGCCACGGTTGCCGCGCATGGATTGCGTGATCGTGCAGGCGGGGGGGACCGCTGACGATCTTGTCGTCGCCGAGCCACGCCGGGTGCGCCGCGGCGACAAGGTCGCGGTCGGAGCGGCGGAAGACGGCACCGAGGGAATCTTCGTTCACGGCGAAGGTTTCTTGGGCGGCACGCATAGCCCCAACGAATTCCGCTTTATGGCGGCGGAAGTGTCCCGCGAGCGGCCGGTGGATTACGGCGTGCTGGCGCAGCTCTTAGGCGAAGAGAAGCAGCGCGGCGGCAAGATTCTCTGGGTCATCGGACCCGCGCTCGTGCATGCGCGCGCGCGGGAGGACATGATCTGGTTCATCGACAACGGCTACTGCAACACGCTCCTCGGCGGCAACGCCGTCGCCGTACACGATCTCGAGGCCGCCATTTTCGGCACGACGCTGGGGATGTCGAGCTCCGGTGAAAGCGTGGAAGGCGGGCACGGTCTGCACATGCGCGCGATCAACGCGATCCGGCGCGCGGGCTCGATCGAACAGGCGGTCGGGCAGGGCATCGTGAAGAGCGGCATCATGCATGCCTTGGTGACGCACCGCATCCCGTTCGTGCTCGCCGGATCGATCCGCGACGACGGTCCGTTGCCGGACGTTATCCCCGACACGCTTGCCGCCCAGGACGCCATGCGGGCCCATACGGCGACCGCGACGTTCGCGATCTTCGTGGCGACCGCGCTCCACGCGATCGCGGTGGGGAACATGCTTCCCGCATTCGTGGACCCAGGCGTGACCGAAGACATTCGGCCCTTGACGACGATCTGCGTGGATCAAACCGAGTTCGTGGTCACCAAGCTGCGCGATCGCGGCACACACCAGGCCTACGGCGTCGTCACCAACGCGCAGGATTTCATGCATGTCCTGCGCTTCTATGTCGAGCGATGGCAGCAGGCGACGAGCCAGGTCCCGCCCCGGACTTCGGCCCAATCTTCCCGCTAGCGGCGCCACCGGGGCAGGGTCCCGGCTGGGCGAAGCTCGCGGCCGCGGTCGAGGCACAGGTGCCGCCAGCCGAGATCGAGACGATCTATGTCTTCCGTCCGATCAAGCGGCAGGGGCGTGAGTGGGGCACGGCAGTCGTCACGCGCAAGAGTGGGTCCCCCGATGCACGGTTGCGCGTCTACACGGCGAAATACATGCTCATCGTGCGCGGCAAGGACCGCGGGCAGACCAAGATCGAAGTGGTGGAAGTTGCGCTGAGTCCCGCTGCGGTGTTGGCGCAGGTTATGCAGGCGACGGTCGACCGGGGCGGTGATACGGAGCCGCCCGTCGAGCTGGGTCCCGCGGTCTGGTACGAAGGGAGGTAGTTCGAGGTTGATTGACGCCAGAATGTTCATCCCGACCAAGGCCTTTCTCACGAAGGGTGTCGGTCGGCACAAAGAAAAGCTCACCAGTTTCGAGATGGCGCTGCGCGATGCGCACCTTGCCAACTTCAATCTCGTGCGGGTGAGCTCAATTTTTCCCCCTCATTGCGAGTTGGTCGATCGCGAGGAGGGGCTGAGCATGCTGAAGCCCGGCCAAATTGTGTTCACCGTGGTGGCGGAGTCGGCGACGAACGAGCCCAGCCGCCTGGTGGCCGCTTCCATTGGACTCGCTTTGCCCGCCGACGCCTCGCACCACGGATACATCTCCGAGCACCACAGTTACGGCCAGAACGAGGTGGTCGCCGGCGAGTACGCCGAAGATCTGGCCGCCTCGATGTTGGGGACCGTGTTGGGCGTGCCGTTCGACCCCGAGAAGGCGTGGGACGAGCGTCGCGAGCAATGGCTGCTCTCGGGCGAGATCGTGCGTACGATGAACGTGACGTCGACCGCGGAATGCGGGTCCGACGCACGATGGACCACCGTCGTCTCGGCGGTTGCGTTCTGCGGCTGATGTGAGTGCCGTCGTCGCGTTCGCGGCCGGTCTGCTGAGCTTTCTGTCGCCGTGCGTCCTGCCGCTCATTCCGAGCTACGTCGGGTTTCTCACGGGGCTGTCGGTCGAGGAAGCAGAGCGTCGGCGCGGCACGGCGCTGCTCCATGGACTGTGGTTCGTCGCCGGGTTTTCGCTGGTCTTCGTGCTGCTCGGGGCGGCGGCGTCGGCGGTGGGCCAGTTGCTCCGCGACTATCAGGTGTGGCTGGGACGGGTCGGCGGTGTGCTGCTGATTGCGTTCGGGATCTATTTGCTCGGGATCCTACGGCCCGCGTTGTTGATGCGCGAATGGCGCATCCAGCTGGCCAACAAGCCGCTAGGCTACTTCGGCTCCGGCGTCGTCGGATTCACCTTCGGAGCCGCGTGGACGCCCTGCATCGGGCCGATTCTCGGCGGCATTCTGACGCTCGCGGCCACGCAGACGGGCCTGGGTCAGGGGATGGGGTTGCTGGCGGTGTACGCACTCGGACTCGCTATCCCGTTCCTGTTGACGGCGCTGGCGCTGGATCGATTCCTGGTCTGGTTTCAACGGTTCCGCCCCTACATAGTATGGGTGGACCGCATCGCGGGCGGCATGCTGATCGTGTTGGGCATCCTGCTCGTCACCGATAGCTTTACGCTGCTTGCCGGGTACTTACAGAGCCTGACGCCGCAGTTTTTGCGGGATCGGTTGTAGAATATGCGCTTGTGATTGCACGGCTCAACCTGCGGCTCGGTTCACCGATCGTTGCCGAGTCGCGAGTTCACTCGCGCCATCAGAACGGACTGTCACCGAGAGGATGTTATGACTCGTCTTGCGATTTTCGCGACCGCGATCGCTGTGGGCTTGGGCGCCTGTCAAAAAGGACAGGATCAGAGCCAGGCCAGCGATTCGACCGCCCGCAACCTGACGCTGGCGCCCGCCGAATCGACGGGGCAGATGCGCGACGTTGCAGACCAGCGGACAACCCCGCCGCCGGCGACGCGTAATCCCACGAACCGCACCAATCCACCTCCGGCGCCCCCGCGTCCGCCCGCTCCGCCCCCGATGGCGCGCTTGGGTGTCGGCACGAAGGTGGACATCGCCGCCACCGATACGATTACTTCGCGCACCGCGAAAGTCGGTGACGCGTTCGCCGCGCGCGTCGTGGAGGATGTCCGCAACGCCTCCGGTCGCGTCGTGATTCCGGCGGGCTCGGTCGTCAACGGCGAGATCGCCGACGTCAAACCGTCGCCCAATCCCAGTACGCCGGGGACCTTGACGCTGAGTGTCTCGAGCATCACTGTACGCGGCAAGTCGTATCCGATCGAGGCCTCGGTCGACTCGCTCGAGACGATTCACAAGGGCCGAGGGGTCACCTCGGGTGACGCGGCCAAGGTCGGAGCGGGCGCGGCTGCGGGCGCGATTCTCGGACGCATCCTAGGCGGCAACAAGAAGGGCACGATCATCGGCGGCGTGGTGGGTGCAGCCGCCGGTGCCGGTGTGGCACACCAGACCAAGGACTCGGACATCGTCTTGCCGGCGGGGGCGCATATCATCATTCGGCTGACGAAGGAACTCGCGGTCACGGCATCCTGACGCGGTGATCCGCACCAAGCTTTCTACGATGATGTTCCTCCAGTTCTTCATCTGGGGGGCATGGTACACGTCTATCGCCGTGTACATGACGAATCACGGCATGGCGACGCTGACCCACTGGCCGTACACGGTCAATCCCGTGGCGGCGATCGTCGCGCCGTTCTTCCTTGGCCTGGTGGCGGACCGGTACTTCGCGACGGAGAAAGTCCTCGCCACACTGCATCTGCTGGGTGGGCTGCTCCTTTTCGCCACGCCGCAATTCGCCGCCGAGCCCACCACGTTCATTCTGCTCCTGCTCCTCTATAACCTCTGCTACATGCCGACGCTGGGCCTGGCGAACAGCCTCGCGTTCCATCACATCGAGTCGCAGGAGCAGCAGTTCCCGCTGATCCGCGTGTTCGGTACCATCGGATGGATCGTGGCCGGACTCTTCATCAGCCTGCTGCTCGGGAAGATCATGGGCGGCATTCCGGAACAGACGCCGCTGCCGCTGTACACGGCCGCGACGGCCAGCATCGTCCTCGGGCTCTTCTGTTTCACGCTGCCGCACACGCCGCCGTCGGGGCGCGGCCAGCCCGTCTCGCTGCGCAGCATCGCGGGACTGGACGCGCTGAAACAGCTCGGCGACCGGCCGTTCTATGTGTTCATCATCGCCTCATTGCTGCTGTGCATCCCGCTCGCTGCGTACTACAACTTCACGCAGCTGTTCCTGGGGGCGGCCGGCGTGCAGAAGATCGCCGCCACGCAGACGGTGGGGCAGATCTCCGAGACGTTCTTCATGCTCATTATGCCGATGTTGTTCATGCGGCTCGGCGTGAAGAAGATGCTGATGATGGGAATGGGCGCCTGGACGCTGCGGTACGCGCTCTTTGCACTGGCCGCTCCCGCTGCCGTGTTCTGGATGATACTGCTCGGCATCGCGCTCCACGGTCCCTGCTATGACTTCTTCTTCGTGACCGGCCAGATCTACGTCGACAAGAAGTCGACGCCGGCGGTGCGCGGGCAGGCGCAAGGCTTTTTGGTGCTCGTGACCTACGGAGTGGGAATGCTGATCGGCGCGCAGATTGCGGGGAACGTCTACGATCGATTCCTGTCGGGCGCGACCGCCTTGACGCTTCCGCAGTGGCAGAGCTTCTGGTGGCTGCCCGCCGCCTTCGCCGCGGCAGTCCTGGTGTTCTTTACGGCGCTGTTCAAGGCGCCGGCGCGCGAGACCGCCTCTACTCCAACTCTCTGAGCCAGATATTCCGATAACGCACCGGGTTGCCGTGATCCTGTAGTCGCAACGGCAATTTGTCCGGATGCGCCCGATACGGTGGCCTCGCCTGATTCGCCGTCGGCCCGACAAGCTCGAAGTTGTCTTGGATCAATACGCCATTCAGAAACACGGTCATGCGCGCCGGACGTTCGAGTGTGCCGTCCGCCTTGAAGTGCGGCCGATGGAAGATGACGTCATACGCCTGCCACTGGCCCGGCGGCCGGGTGGCGTTGACGAGCGGCGGGTTCTCGCCGTAGATCGCACCGGCCTGCCCGTCGGGATAGGTGTCGTTCTGATAGGAATCGAGGACCTGGAGCTCGTACCTGCCCATCAAAAAGATCCCGCTGTTGCCACGCTCCTGACTTTCGCCCTGCACGACCGCCGGCGTCGCCCACTCGATGTGCAGCTGCACGTCGCCGAAGCCGCGAGCGGAGACCAGCATGCCGGTTCCGGCCTTCACCTCGACGTAACCATCCTTCACCGTCCATTTCGCGGCCGTGCTGTCCTGCGCGCGCCACTGCGACAGGTTCGTCCCATCGAACAGTACGATCGCGTCCTTCGGCGCCGGGGTGGGAGGGCGCTCAGGGCCAGGATCGACGACGGGAGGCCGAGGGCGGTCCATCGAGTGCTGCGGCCACTGCTGTTGTGTCTGTGCCATCAGCAACAAAGCTAGCGTGCCGATCATGGCTTCCATGTTCCCTTCGCAACCGCGGGGACGAACGTCTCGACGCCTGAGCCGGGGAAGTCGAGTGTGCAGCCCTGCTCGGCGCTCATGTATGCGGTCATCAGAACTTTCACGACCTGCAAGCCATCGTCGAAGGTGAGCGCGGGCGGCTGCTGGTTGAGAAACGCCTGTACGAAATGACGGTCCTCGGCCTCGTACCCATACGCCGCCGCCTCGTTCGCCACGACGGGCATCTGCCCGACTTCGGCGTTCTGTTTCTCGACCAGGTCTTCGCCAGCCTTGCCTTGCACCTCGCGGCTGAAGAACAGCTTGAGACCCGAGTCGAGCGAGTTCCACGACAACGAGTACTCGGGGCCCAGCAATTCGGCTGAGAGCCGCAGGCCGGCGCCGACGAAGCTCCAGGACGTCGTCGCTTCACCCAAGACGCGATGGCCGTCGTCGGTGGCGAAATCGATCACCACGCTCGCAAAATCTTCGGACGGCGTCTTCGCGTAATCCACGTCCTGCCCCATCGCCTCGCTGAGCTTCTTGCTGTAGTGGGGGCGGGACCACTTCAGACTCGCGATGTGGGCCGTGATTTTCGCCGGCTGGACGGAGCTCCGCGGCTTCGCCGGATCGGTGAGGAGATGTTGGACCAGCAGCGACGAGTGACACATCATGTCGTTCAGCACGCCGCCCCCTTGTTGCGCGCCCTGCCAGAACCAGGGGGCATGCGGGCCGCTGTGCTCTTCCGCCGCGCGCGCCAGATAGGGCCGGCCGGTCAGCTTGGCGCCGCGCGCCCAGAGCAAGGTACGTCCGACCTCGACCTGCGGCGAGAAGACCTGGTTCTCGAGGTATCCCGTCGGCAGGCCGACTTTCTTGACGAGCTCTACGACGCGTTTGGCTTCCGCGACATTGCGCGCCAGCGGCTTTTCACATGCGAGGCCCAGCAGCTTGCCCTTCCCGCGCTCGATCGTGCTCACCAGCTCTTCCACGTTGTCGATGCGAGCGTGATTGGGGCCGCAGAGCCAAATCGCGTCGATGGCCGGATCCTCGACCATCGCCGCGACGGAGGGATACGGCTTGGCGTCGCCGACGCCCAGCTTTTGTGCGATCGTGGCCGTGGCGGCGGCGTTCTTCTGGTTGGGACTCCAGACGCCGAGGACGTCGGCGTCCCGGACGCCGACGAATCCCAGCAGGTGGAATTTGGCGTTGAAGCCGCTCCCCACGATCCCGATGCCAAGTCGTTTCGCCATTCAGTCCTCGTATTGGACGCCAAGTTTCTGCAGCGCTTCCGGAGGACAGCCCGCCCACTCCTGCACGAATGTGTTGCCTCGATAGTCGAGATCGGCCACGCCGATCTTGCTGGACCAGAAGCCCGATGCGGTCATATCCCGGAACATGTTGAAGAAGGCGACCCCCTGGCTCATGTCCGGCTTCGCCTTCTTGGGCCAGGCAATGTCGTCGAGCACGGCGGTTTGTTCAGTCGGCGTCGCCGCGACGAACGTCTTGGCAAACCGCTCGGAGCACTCGTTGTCCAGCCAGGCGAGCCCGCCACGCATCGGCGTTTGACCGTCGGGCCGATCGTTCATCATGAAATCCATGAACTCGGGGACGCCGGCGTCGGTGGCGCTGCCTGAGCGCTCGTCCTTTGGAATGACCAGATCCGCGAGGACTCGCACCGTGTCCCACTCGTGGGGAGTGAAGAATGCCGGCGCGTACGGCGCTTTTAGTGCCTCGCGCGCCAACCCAGCCGCCTTTGCCGCCTCTGCCGGCGTCCATTTGAAGGCAGCCGTCAGCGCGGCCATCGCCATCGCGCCGACCGCTTCGCGCCGCTTCATAGGGTCCTCGCTTTCAGCTGTGCCGCGATGTAGTCGGACGTCCGCCAGGACAGCGCCATGATCGTCCAGGTGGGATTCTTGTCGGCTTGCGACGTGAACGGCGCGCCATCGGCCACGAAGAGATTCTTGACCTCGTGGGTCTGGCAATTCGAGTTCACGACCGAGGTCTTTGGATCGGCGCCCATGCGCGCGCCGCCCAATTCGTGGATGATCACGCCACCCGCCGCGATGCCGTAGCCATCTTCTTTGCTCGGCATATCCCCCCAGGGCGTGCCGCCCATCTCCTTGATGAGCGCGCGGAAAGTCTCCTGCATGTGCTTCACCTGCAGGTGCTCGTGATCGGTGAACTGCCAATGGAAGCGCAGCACCGGGATCCCCCAGCGGTCTACGACTCTGGGGTCGATCTCGCAATAGCTGCCCTCGTTGGGAATCATCTCCCCACGGCCTGAGAAGCCGACATAGGCGCCATAGTAGCGGCGGTAGTCCGCCTTGAGCTGCTTGCCGTAGCCACCGCCGGGCGGGTAGTTCTGGATTCCGCCCAGAATGCCGTAGTCGGGCATGTCGGCGCCGCCCCAGACCTCGATGTGGTAGCCACGCGGGAAGTCGAGCTTCTTGTTGTCGAGCCACCACGGCATGTAGACATGCATGCCGCCGACGCCGTCGTGATTGTGGGGGACGTGGTCCATCAGCTTCGGAACGAATCCCCCGACGTCCGTGCCGGTCGTGTCGGTGAGATATTTGCCCACCGTGCCGCTGGCATTCGCAAGCCCGTTCGGAAATGACGGCGATTTCGAGTTGAGCAGCAGCCGGGAGGTTTCGCAGGCGCTGGCGGCCAGCACGACGACGCGGGCGTCGATGTGGTGCTCGCTGCCGTCTTTCGTGTCTATGTATGTGACGCCACTCGCGCGGCCGTCCCGGCCCAGCGTGACTTCGCGCGCCATCGCGTTGGTCAGCAGCGTGAGCTTGCCCGTCTTTAGCGCGGGGGCGATCAGCACGTTGGTCGACGAGAAGTTGGAATTCGTCTTACAGCCGCGGTTACACTGCCCGCAGTAATGGCACGCCGCGCGCCCGGGCAGCGGCCGGGTCAGGATCGAGAGGCGAGAAGGGACGCAGGTGACATTGAGCCGGCGCGCCGCCTGCTGCACGAGCAACTCGTAGCAGCGCGGCTTGGGCGGCGGCAGGAACAGGCTGTCAGGTGCGTTCGGGATGTTTTCCTTGCTCCCGAAGACGCCTACCAGCTGCTCGAGCTTCTCGTAGTAGGGTCGGACGTCGTCGTAGCTGATTGGCCAGTCGTCGCCCAGGCCGTCGAACGTCTTCGCCTTGAAGTCGCGCGGACCGAAGCGCAGCGAGATACGACCCCAGTGGTTCGTCCGGCCGCCCACCATCCGCGCGCGCCACCAGCGGAACCTGTTCCCCTGCGCGACGGTGTAGGGCTCCCCGGGGATTTCCCATCCACCGATGCAGCCGTCGAACTCACCAAAGGGCCGTTCTTTGGTGGAAGCGCCGCGGCGTGGCGACTCGTATGGCCAGGTCAACATCGCGGAGTCGGTCGTGTTGTCCCACGGACGGCCCGCCTCGAGCACGGTGACGTTGACGCCGGCGCGGGTGAGGGCGTATGCGGCCATCCCACCGCCGGCTCCGGAGCCGACGATGAGCACATCGGCCGGTGAGGCTTGGGTTGCAAAGCGCATGCAAGACTCCCGTGTCAGGTTCAGTAGCCGAGTGCACCGCCGGCGGAACGCGGGTCAGGCACACCAACCCATCCGCCCGCGGTGCGCTGTATGGCCTCCACGAGCCCTTGTCTACCGCGCCACGCGTCGATGCGATGTCCCATCGCCCGCAGCGCCTGGAGCGTCGCGTCGCTGAAGCCTCCGTCCTCGTAGCGAATCACGTCGGGAAGAGCCTGGTGGTGGATCCGCGGTGCCGCCATCGCGGCACTCAGATCCATGCCTTGATCGAGGACATCGAGGATGACTTGTGCCACCGACGTGATGATCGTCGGACCCCCAGGCGTCCCGACCACCATTTCGAGCTGGCCACTCTTGTCGAGGACGATGGACGGCGTCATCGCCGAGAGCATCCGCTTGCCGGGCTGGATGGCGTTGGCTTCGCCCTGCACGAGGCCGTACATGTTCGGCTTGCCGGGCGCCGAGGTGAAGTCGTCCATTTCATTGTTCAAGAGGAATCCGGCACCCGTGACGGTGACGCCGCTCCCGAACCCGCCGTTGAGCGTCGTGGTGACGGCCGCCGCGTTTCCCTGCGCGTCCACGATGGAGTAATGGGTCGTGTTCATCCCTTCACGGCCCGTCGCGGCCGGCGGCGTGGGAGTCGCGTGCTGTGGATCGATCTGAGCCCGCAACGTGGCCGCGTACGGTTTCGAGAGCAAACGGTCGAGGGGCATGTCCACGAAGTCGGGGTCGCCCAGCCAGCGATTGCGGTCGATGAACGCTCGGCGCATCGCCTCGGTCAGGAGGTGTACATACGCCGGCGTCCCGAACCTGGGGATGGTGTCGAAGCCCTCGAGGATATTCAGGATCTCGCCCATCGTCACGCCGCCGGACGAGGGCGGCGGCATCGAGTAGATCGTAGAGCCGCGATAGGTGAGCCGCACCGGCGTACGCCACTTGGCCTGGTAGCGCCCCAAGTCTTCTTTCGTGATCAACCCCCCACCGCGGTGCATCTCGGCGACGATCAGATCCGCGATCTGGCCGCGGTAGAAGACGTCAGGCCCGGAATCACTGATGAGCTGCAGCGTGCGCGCGAGGTCCGGTTGCTTCCACGTGGTGCCGGGCGGGGGCGCGCTGTCGCCCGGCAAGAACTGCGTCCGGCTGGCGGGGAATCGCGCCAGCAGCTCCCGGTCGCCGGCGATGTTGCGGCTGCGATCCGCATCTATGACGTGGCCCCGTGCCAGCCGAATCGCGGGCGCCAGCAGCGTCGCCCACGGCAGCGAGCCGTAACGCTTCCAGGCCGCGTGGAGCCCCGCGACGCTTCCGGGGACGCCCGCGGCGAGGTGTCCGATGCGACTCTTGTCGGTGACATTCCCGGCGGAATCGACATACATGTCGCGGCTCGCGCCGGAGGGAGCCGCTTCGCGATAGTCGAGTGCCGCCACCTCGCCGGCGGCCGTGCGGTAGACGATGAACCCGCCGCCGCCGACGTTCCCCGCGACCGGATACACGACTTCCAGCGCAAACGCCACGGCTACCGCGGCATCGATGGCGTTCCCACCCTCCTTCAGGATCTCCACGCCGGCTTGTGTAGCGAGCGGATGGGCCGTGACGACCATGGCATGAGGCGCCGTCACCGGCTGCGAGCGCAATGTCCACGTCGCGGGGATGATGGGGGCGCCGCGGATGACCGGCGCGGGCGTTTCTGGCCGACGGACGCCGCCGCATCCGGCGGCCGCCAAGGCGATGATTACAGCGAGGATCTTTCGCATTCGTAATCTTATCGTCTAATTCTCCTCCATGACAAACCTCGGTTTTCGGGACCCGCGGGCCACCGAGCAGCGCAATCCGCGTACCGAGCGCATCGATGTGGCCTCGAGTCTCGAGATCGTGGACCTGATGAATGGGGAGGACGCGACGGTCGCGGGCGTCGTACGCGGCGAACGCGAACGCATCGCGGCCGCCATCGACCTGATCGTCGAGGCATTCCGGGCCGGAGGCCGGCTGGTCTACGTGGGTGCGGGGACATCCGGCCGTCTCGGCGTGCTCGACGCGACCGAATGCCCGCCGACATTTGGTGTGCCGCCGACGATGGTGGTCGGCGTAATCGCGGGGGGCTACCCGGCGCTCGTGAAGAGCGCTGAAGGGGCGGAGGACGACGTCAATGCGGGTGGTGCGGCGATGGATACGGCGGGCGTCACGAATCGCGACGTCGTCGTCGGGATCGCCGCCAGCGGCACCACCCCGTACGTGCGTATGGCCCTATCCCGCGCGCAAACACTCGGCGCACGGACCGTCCTCGTCACCTGCTCGAAGCCACCGAAGGTCCTCGCCGAGACCTGCGACGTCGTCATCAACCCGATCACGGGGCCCGAGGTGCTGACGGGATCCACGCGCCTCAAGGCCGGCACCGCGACCAAGCTGGTCCTCAACACGCTGACGACGGGGGCGATGATCCGGCTGGGGAAGGTCTACGGCAACCTCATGGTGGACCTGGTCGCCTTGAGCGCCAAGCTGCACGACCGCGGCGAGCGGATCGTGATGGAGTGTTGTGGCGTGAGTCGCGAGGAAGCGCGCGAAGCGATCACGGGGGCGGGCGGGAGCGTCAAGCTCGCGATCGTGATGGCGCGTCGCAAGGTCAGCGCCGCAGAGGCGCGCCGGCTGCTCGAGGCGGCCGGCGGCTTCGTCCGTCCCGTCGTCGGCGATCCGCCCGCCGTGACGCGATGAGCGACACGCTCGCGGTCGGCGTGATGTCGGGGACATCGCTCGACGGGATCTCGACGGCCCTGGTACGACTGCGGGACGGTGCCGGAGGCGCGGAGCTCGTCGCCTTCCGCCAGGAGCCGTACAGCTCGGCGGAGCGGGGCGCAATCATCGACGCGATGGCGCGCGGCACGCCGAAGGACGTGGCGTTTTTGCACGTCGCGCTGGGCGAACGGTTTGCCGCTGCCGTCCTCGGCTTGCTGGCGCAGGCGCGCGCGTCGCCCAAAGATCTGTCGTTTATCGCATCCCACGGCCAAACGATCTGGCATGAGCCCGGGCGCGCGACGTTCCAGCTCGGCGACGCTGCCGTGCTGGCCGAGCGCGTCGGCGTTCGCGTGGTGAGCGACTTTCGCGCGCGCGACGTGGCTGCGGGAGGGCAGGGCGCCCCGCTCGTGCCGCTCGCCGATGTCATGCTGTTCGGGCATGAACAGCACGGGCGCTGGCTGCTGAACGTCGGCGGGATGGCGAATGTCACGTGGGTGCCGCGGCGCGGTGTGGCCGAGGGTGCGTTTGCGTTCGACACCGGCCCGGGCGTCGCCGTGATCGACGCGATCACGCGGCGCCTGGATCCGGACGCGCCGTACGACCGCGATGGCGAGCGCGCCCGCCGCGGCCGGCCGGTCGCTAAGCTCCTCGAGGAGCTGTTGGCGGATCCGTATTTCGATCAGCCGCCGCCCAAGAGCACGGGGCGCGAGCGGTTCGGGATCGATTACGCCGACAAGGTGCTCGCGCGTGTCAAGAAAGCCGGCGGCTCCGACAATGACGCGATCGCCACTGCGACGGCGCTCACGGCGGAATCGATCGGGCGGGCGATTGCGCGTTGGGGGGAAGGGAGAAGGGGGACGGGGGACGGGGAAATCGTGGAGGTGGTGATCTCGGGTGGCGGCGCCAAGAATCCCGCGCTGGTCGAACGACTGGCCGCGAAGATCCAGCCGCGCCCCGTCGTGCTATTCGATCAGCTGTTCTTCGACGGCGAGGCGAAAGAAGCGGTCGCGTTCGCGTTTCTCGGCATGCAGACCGTGTCCGGGAAGCCGGGCAATCTGCCGGCGGCGACGGGCGCGCGGGGACCGCGCGTGTTGGGACACATCACGCCCGCATGATTCTGCCTCCCCTCCCGCGTGCGCGCCTCGTGTGTCCGGCGCTCCGCTGGCGACGCGGCTCCTTCAAGTCCGAACGCACGAAAATCGAGCAAGCGCTGGCCGCTGGAGTGGGTGGATTCATTCTCTTTGGCGGCACGCGCGCCGCCGTCACCGCGCTCGCGAGAGCACTGCGCGACGTTGCCGGCCGTCCACTGCTGCTCGGCTCGGACTTCGAGCGGGGGCCGGGGCAACAGGTGAAGGGTCTCACCGAGCTGCCGCCGCCCGCCGCGCTCGGGTATCTCAACGATCTCGATGCCACGTATGCCGCGGCGTCGATAACGGCCACCGAAGCGCGCGCGGTCGGGCTCAACTGGATATTCGCGCCGGTCTGCGATCTCGACATCGAGCCGAAGAACCCGATCGTGCAGACGCGCTCGTTCGCTGCTGATCCGGAACGCGTGGCGGCGCATGCGGCCGCCTGGATTCGTGGTTGCCAGGAACATGGAGCGCTTGCGTGTGCCAAGCACTACCCCGGACATGGGCGGACCACGACGGACTCGCACGAAGGCCTTCCCATTGTCGAGGCAATGGGTGACGACGTGCAGCGCACCGACGTCGCGCCGTTCAAAGCGGCCGTGGACGCCGGCGTTGGGAGTGTCATGCCGGCGTTCGTCGCCTACCCGCGCTGGGACGCGAGCGGCTCTGCCGCGACGTTCTCTCCGATCATACTCGGGTATCTGCGCGACACACTGAGGTTCAGCGGGCTCACGGTAACGGATGCCTTCATCATGGGCGGCGCGACTGCGGCGGCGCCGGAGGGTGAAGCGGCAGCGGCGGCAATCGCCGCCGGGTGCGACATGCTGCTGTATCCGACGGATTGGGCTGGTGTCGTCCACGCGCTGGACGGCGTCCCGGCTGCGAGGGCTGAGGAGGCACTGGCGAGATACGAGAAAAGCCTCGGGGAGTGGGGGATGGGGGACGCGGGACGGGTGGACGACGCGATGCTAGTCGAGCATCAGAAGTTCGCCGATAGTCTATCTGATCGAGCCGTTCATCTGATTCGTGGGACGTCGCCAGCGCTTTCGAAATCCCTTGCCGTCACGATTGTCGACGACGACGTCGGAGGCCCATACACGATCCCGCCGCGCGACGTGTTTACCAAGACCTTAGCAACGCAGGGGGTACGGTTTCCCAGAAACCGGACACCTGACACCCGACACCTGATCCTCGTATACGCGGAGCCGAGATCGTGGAAAGGCCGCGGAGACCTAGGCCCGCAGTCGATCGCGCGGCTCGAGCGGCTCGTGCCCGGCGCGTCGCTGGTTGTGCTGTTCGCGCATCCGCGGCTGGCTGCCCAAATCCCAGGTGACGTGCCAGTCTTGTGCGCCTGGCATGGGCAGGCGTTGATGCAACGGGCGGCGGCGCGGTGGGTTCAAGCTGCCGGTGTACAGCGCGGATAGGCGCGTGGACCGCACCGAACCGCCGGAGGCGCGCAACCACCACCTCGTGGATACTCTCCGGCTATGGACGTACCGTGTTCCGGCTACGCACGCGGCGGTCCTTCCGCCCCACACGCAGCATCCCAATCCGCTGGTCATCGGTGATTCCGTCGTGGCGTCCGTGTTCTCCCCCGGCGCGATCTACTCTGTGCACAAGGCGACCGGCGAACTGCAGTGGTTTTCCCAGTTGGATGGTTTCGCCGGAGCACAAGTCGTTGCTGCTGATGGGTGGATCTTTGCGAAGTCCAGCAAGACGTTGTATTGCCTCGACGCGGCGCAGGGCACTCGGCAGTGGTCTTTTTCCCCAATCCCGAACAGCCGGGAGACGATCTACTCCTGCCCGACATATCACCAGGCCCGAGTCTTCATCGGCGACCGTGCCGGCATGTTTCATTGTCTCGATGCGGCATCGGGCCATTTGCTCTGGGCGAAGAAGGTCTCGACTGAGCGGAACAATCAAGTGAATGCGACCGCCGCGATCCACGACGACATCGCGGTGATCGGGTGCAATGCGGGCCTCATCGCGGCATACGACATCCCGACGGGCCGTGAGCTATGGCAGCAGTCGATCGACGGGCCGTGTGTCGACGAGATCCTGGCACAAAGGGGCCAGGTCTTCGCAACAACGGCGGATTCGATCTACGCGCTGGATGCCGCCACCGGGGACATCGCGTTTCGCAAGCAATGGCCGTCGCTGCACGTGCGGGCCGTCACGCTCTGCCGGGACTCTATCGTGAGCGTCCTCAGAGATCGGACGCGGCGTGACGCAGAGACACTGCGCGGGGCGCTCGTGGCGTTCAACGGGGCGAAAGACCTTTTCCAGGTTCCGGCGGCCGAATTCGTCGTCGCAATTCGTTTTCACGAGGGCTCGGGCCTGATATTCGAGACGCGGCTGGATGGGCTCGGAATCGTGGACCCTGCAACGGGCGGCCGGCTGCACAACATCCATCGCGACGACGATCTGTTTAGCTGCGGGCTGGTGGATGTCGACGCGGACAGGATCTACGCGATGGATATGGAGGGTACGATCTACGGGCTCCGATCGCCCATCGCCAGCTAAGCTACCGCTTCCGCACGATCGCCCGCGCCGGCGCTCCCTCGTGGCCTTTGACCTTGAGCGGTAAGACGATCAGATCGTAGTCGCCCGCCTGCACCGGTCGTAGGTCGAGTCCCTCCACGATGGGAATCCCGCGGCCCAGCAGAATCTGATGGGTCCGCGGCGCCGCCGCGCCGAACTGCTCGGCCGAGATGTAGTCCACGCCGACGAGCACGACGCCGGCGTCCGCGAGGAGCTGCGCCGCGTCCGGAGCGATGTACGCGAAGTCCTTATGAAAGGCCGAGTCCATCCAGCTGCGCAGCGAGCTTCGCGTGCGGAACAACACACGCCTCGCGCCCCGCCAATCGTGCTTGGTGAGCTCCGCCGCGTCGATCGCCTGCACGCTGTCGGGGATGGCAATCACGCGTGCGGCGCCGATCAATGGCTCGAGCGCCACCTCATCGATGGGTGCACCGTTCGCGATGAAGTGCATCGGCGCGTCGATGTGCGTCCCACTGTGCGCGCCCAGCGAGTAGGCCGACAAGGTGAGCTTGTCGCCCTGCTTCATGTTCTTGAGAAAATCAAATCGCATCGGCGCATCGCCCTCGTAGATCGGCGTGCGCGCGGGATCGAGCGTCGCCGTCACATCGATCCATCCCTGCGCGCTCAGCTCCGGCTCGCGCGGCGCACACCCCGCCACCAAGCTGAGCAGCAACGTAAACCCTAATCCTGCGATGCCGATGATCGTCTCGGCCACTGTCCATGTCTTCAGTGTCTGCGGCACGGTCATGTTGAAGAACTCCTTGATGAGCCAGAACCCCGCATCGTTCACGTGCGAAAGCACCAGCGAGCCGGCGCCCGTCGCGAGCACGAGCAGCTCGGCATTCGAGCCTGGAATCGCCGCCGCGATTGGCGCAACGATCCCCGCGCTCGTCGTCATCGCCACGGTCGCCGAGCCGGTGGCGACACGGATCAGGGCCGCGACGGTCCAGGCCAGGACCAGGGGCGAGGCGTGCGATCCCAGCGCGAGGTCGGCAACGGCTTTGCCCACTCCGCTCTCGAGTAGCACGCGGTTGAAACCACCGCCCGCGCCGATCACCAGCAGAATCGTGGCAGTGGGACCCAGGCAGTCATTCGCGAATTTGAGGATCTGACCGCGCGTAAAGTGCTGGCGGTATCCCAGCGACCAAAAAGAGAAGAGCAGGGCGACGAGCAGCGCGACGATCGGGCTGCCGACGAAATCAATTGCTGCACGGATGGCGCTGGTTGTGTCGAGGGCGACGTCGGCGACACTCGCGGCGAGCATCAGGATCACGGGGAGCAGCACCGTGAAGAGTGTGAGCCCGAAGCTCGGCATCTCGCGTGAGGTGTCGCCGGACAACTGCGTGGCCATCGGATTGTGGGTGGGAAGCTGGATACGCGGCGTGATCCAGGTGGCGAAGATCGGGCCCGCCAGCGCCGCGGTCGGCAGCCCGACCAGGATCGCATAGGCGATCGTGCGCCCGATGTCGGCGCGGTAGGCTTGGACCGCGAGCATCGCCGCCGGATGCGGTGGCACCATTCCATGCACCACCGACAGCCCCGCGACCAGCGGAATTCCGATCTTCACGAGCGACAGTCCTGACCGGCGCGCAATGGTGAATACCAGGGGAATCAGGAGCATGAAGCCCACTTGAAAGAACACGGGAATGCCGACGAGGAACGCGACGACCATGATTGCCCAGTGCACGCGTCGCTCTCCGAACAGCGCGATGAGCGTGGTCGCGATACGCGCGGCACCGCCGGACTCCGCCATCATCTTGCCCAACATCGTGCCGAGGGCGACCACGACTGCGACGAATCCCAGAACGCCACCGACGCCGTCCTGGAACGCTTTGACCGCGGTGGAGAGCGGCATCCCCGCCGCTGCGCCCAGGCCGAGCGATACGACGACCAGCGCAACGAAGGGATGGAGTTTGAAGACCGCGATCAGGACGATCAGCGCAAGCACCGCCAGGAAGGCGTAGAGCAGCAGGAGCGTGTTTGGGCTCATGCCGCGCGCTTCACCAAATCGGCGACGATCGCGTCAGGCGTCTCGCGGATATCGCACACCCACGTGTGCTCGTCCGGTGCCGGTTCTTCCAGTGTGGCGGCCTGGCTGTCGAGCAGGGCCGGCGGCATGAAATGACCGCGCCGGTTGGCCAGGCGTTCGGCGAGGATTGCGCGGGTTCCCTTGAGATAGACGAAGCGTACGTCCGCGGCCCCAATGGAGCGCAGCAGGTCACGATAGCTGCGTTTGAGCGCCGAACACGCGACGACCAGACCCACGCCCGCGCGCCTTGCGTCGCGCAATTGACCCGCGATCGCGAGTAACCAAGGGCGGCGGTCGTCATCGGTCAGCGGGATGCCAGCCGCCATTCGCTCGACATTTTGAGCCGGGTGCAGGTCGTCGCCTTCGAGGAACGCGAGCTGGAGCGCGCGCGCGAGCTTCGCTCCGACTGTCGTCTTGCCGGAGCCCGAGACGCCCATGATTACGTAGAGTCCAGTGTGCACAGCGTGGCCCAATCCTATCCCGCTAATGGATTCGGTGCTACGCTTACCGCAACGCCTTCGCGGAGCGCGCAACGATGCAGCTGGCGATGATCGGGTTGGGTCGCATGGGCGGGAACATGGTGCGGCGGCTGATTCAGGGCGGTCACGAGCTGATCGTCTACGACCAGAACGCGGAGGCCGTGAAGGCGTATGTCGGCAAGGGCGTCAGGAAGGCCGAAAACGTCGCCGACATCGCACGCCAGCTATCCCCTCGGCGCGTCGTCTGGGTGATGCTGCCGGCCGGCGGGCCGGTGCAGAGCACCATCGAGCAGCTCGTGCCCCGACTCAGCCGCGGCGACATCGTCATCGACGGCGGGAACTCGAATTTCCGCGACTCACTGCGCCGCGCCGAGGCGCTTCAGGCCAAGGGCATCGAGTTCATCGACGTCGGCACGAGCGGCGGCATCTGGGGTCTCGAAGGCGGTTATTGTCTCATGATCGGCGCCTCGCCGGCGGCGTTCCGACATTGCGAGCCGGTTTTTCGGACGCTCGCGGCGCCCGACGGCTACGCCCACGTTGGTCCCCCCGGAGCAGGGCACTACGTGAAGATGGTGCACAACGGGGTCGAGTACGGCATGCTCCAGGCGTACGCCGAGGGGTATGAGATTCTGCACGCCTCGCAGGATTTCACGTTCGATTTGGGCCGGATTGCAAAGCTGTGGAACCACGGGAGCGTGGTGCGCTCCTGGCTGAACGAGCTCGCCGAGCGGGCGCTGGCGCGCGACGGGCGGCTGTCCGGGATTCGTGGCTACGTTGAGGACTCCGGGGAAGGACGTTGGACAATCGAAGAGGCGCTGCGCCTGGACGTGCCGGCGCCGGTCATCACGTTGTCGCTGCTCGCGCGGCTCAGGTCGCGCCAGGAGGAGTCGTTCGGTGCCAAGTTGATTGCCGCACTGCGCCATGAGTTTGGCGGACATGCGATAAAGGAGCCCGCGTGAAATTCGTGCTCGTGATTTACAACGACCCCAAGCTGTACGACGCGCTGCCCCAGACCGAAACGGATGGCATGATGCGCGACTGTCTCGCGCACGCGGACGAGCTCCACCAGGATGGGCGGCTCATCGCGTCTCAGATGCTCGAGGGCGCCGAGTCGGCGAAATCGGTGCGGATCCGAAACGGTCGTACCAAAGTCACGGACGGCCCGTTTAGTGAGGCCAAGGAGGTGCTGGGCGGCTTCAATCTGATCGAAGCGAAGGATATCGACGAGGCGGTGCGGATCGCCGCGGAGTTCCCCTGGGCGCGCACCGGCTGCGTGGAGGTTCGTCCGGTCCGCGATATCGCGGAGGTGCGGCGCCGCGTAGGTGCCCCTGCGGGCCACATGACGGCGCGGTAATTGGTAGGATGGCCTGATGCGGCCCAGCGTTCTCCTTCTCGTCGGGTTGTTTCTCGTCGCAGCGGTGATTTTCGTCGCGATCCAAAAGCCACCCCCGCCCGTCACCGAGACACCGGGCCCCGCGCCCCCGCCCAGGCCGCTGCAGGCGGACGCCGAGGGGTACTACGAACCCGGCTATCAATTCACGGTAGCCGGTCGCCGCTTCACGCGTCTCACGCTCCATCCCGAGACCTTTCTCACGTTCACGCGCAGCGGCACGCGGCATGAGGCGGGCTGCGTCGACCCCGTAATTCGGACCGAGCGCGTGCAGTTGCGCTGCGATCTCGAGCGAGTCGGTACGGTCATGATCGATGGCCGATTCCTCTCGCGATTCGCCACCACGCGCCTCGACTCCCCGGTCCTCTCCGTGTTCGTGACGATCCGCAATCAGCGGGGCGAAACCGTATACAGCGCGCGCGACGCGTTCACGTGGCACCCGCCCCAGTAGCGGAGGCGTCTTGTCGGGTGTGCCGGAGCGAGCGGGATGCCGCCGTCCGGCTGGAAGCGTCGTGGGTACTCGTCGGCCCTGACGATCCTGTGCGCGGTTATGCCTGCTTGGTCTTCGCCCGCCACGTGATCGAGCTCCATGACTTGACCGATGATGAGGGACCGGCGCTGATGCGAGACATCCGGAAAGTCTCGGGCGCCATCGCGCGAATCATGAATCCCGTCAAGATGAACTATGAAGTGCACGGGAATACGGCACCGCACCTGCACGTGCACGTCTTCCCACGCTACCATGGTGACCAGTTTGAAGGCCGTCCGATCGACCCGCGCATCGCCAAGCGGCCGGCATACGCGCCTGGCGAATTCGAGCGTTTTCGCGAGCAGCTGGCGAATGACCTGATATCGGGTCGTGCCCGCATGGCGCCGCAGCCGACATTACGAACCGAACGTCTGGTGCTCAGACCGTTCGTGCTCGACGACGCACCAACCGTGCAGCGCCTGGTCGGTGCGCGGGAGATCGCCGAAACGACGCTGACGATCCCTCATCCATACCTCGATGGCATGGCGGAGGCTTGGATCCGGACTCACCGCGCGGCATGGGAGGCGCAGGACCGCGGTACCTTCGCGATCGTTTCCAACGCCGATGGACTCGTGGGAGCGATTGGTTTGCATTTCAGACCGCCGCATCGCCGCGCGGAGCTCGGGTATTGGATTGGCCGCCCGTTTTGGAACCGCGGCTATGCAACAGAGGCCGCGCGGGCGGTGATTCGCTTCGCGTTCGAGACCTTACCGCTCAATCGCATCCATGCGTCTCATCTGACGCGCAATCCCGCATCCGGCCGCGTCATGGTCAAAGCGGGTATGCAGTTCGAAGGGATCCTGCGACAGCATGTCATGAAATGGGACCGTCCCGAAGATCTGGCGGAATACGCGATTCTGCGGACGGCGTTCGAGGCTGCCGGCGCCTAGGGCGCTCTTGCGCGAGGAGTGGTATCGTTAGCAATTCTCCAGCATGGCCGAGCGTCGCTACGACGATACGGAAATCGCCGCGATCTTTCGGGCAGCGGCGGAAGCACAGCAGAACCCGCCGCACGACGTCCCGCGGGACGAGGGCTTGACCCTCGCCGATCTCCAGGCCATCGGTGGTGAGGTTGGCATTCCATCCGAAGCCGTCGCCCGGGCCGCGCAGGCGCTCGATGTGCGCCTCGACGCCAAGTCTCGCACGTTCCTCGGCCTGCCGATCGGCGTGGCTCGAACGGTTAACCTCAATCGCCGGCTGACGGACGAGGAATGGGAGCGTCTGGTCGTGCAGCTCCGCGAAGTGTTCAACGCACGCGGCCGCACTCGGAGCGATGGCGCGCTGCGGCAGTGGACCAACGGCAACCTGCAGGTCCTCCTCGAGCCCACCGCAACGGGTCACCGCCTGCGTTTCGGCACGATGCATGGCGCGGCGCGCGCGTCGATCGGCGCCGGGTTAGCGGCCCTCGGCGTGACCGCCACAATCGCGATTGTGAGTGCGCTGGACGGCTCTTTCGTGAGCGCCATACCGGGCATGGCGTTCTTGCTGCTCGCCGGTTTGGGGATGATTACGAGTGGCGCACTGCGTCTGCCGCGCTGGGCGCGGCTGCGCGAGCGGCAAATGGAGGCGTTAGCGACGCAGGTCGCGCTGCCGCCGGGTTCGGAAACACCGCCGGCAGCGCTTCCGCCCAAATAACTACGGTCGGGGTTTAGCCGTCCGCTCGCCGGAGCCCGAACTCGAGCTCGAACTCGTCGAGCTGGTGGTGCTTCCGGTCGACCATCCGCTTGGAGTCACTTTCCCAAAGTCGCCAGACCGTGGCATTGCATCCGCATTCGTGCCCGCGCCTTCCTTGTAGCCCTGTCCGTTCACCACGCGCCCGTGCGCGCGCGCGCTCGGGGTGAACACGATCGTCACCGGATAGCCGCCCGGATACCACCCGTACCCGGATCCATATCCGTAGCCATATCCGGGGTAGAGCCCTGCGCAGTCGTACGGCGCGTAGTTGTACAGCATGTAGTACAGGGAGCACGAATTCAGCGGCGTATACCCGTGCAGCGGGACTCCTGCGTATCCCCCCCCACCCTGAGCCGCATTTGCCCGCGGCAGCCGCTCACCCGCGCGCGCCGTGGTGTTGATCGCGAACACTTTGGGATACGACAGCGCCACCATGAGATCGGTGACGCGCGCAGGCACGCCGGCGTCGGCGAGCCTGACGAGTTGCTTCGCGTCGAGCGTGAACGGCTCCCCCCGTTCGACGAGCCAGGTTTCGAGTACGGGGGTGTCCAGGTGCCGCGACGCTTCGATCACCTCGTCGCTCCCGACGGGCAGGGCGGCGGCGGCGCGCGCCCGCATGGTGAACGTGACGTCCGTTGGCAGCGCGTCCTTCACTTCATCCGGCAACGAGAACTCGCCCGACACCTCGCGATAGCGCTGCGCCCGGACTCCGGTTTGCCCCTGGAGCGTCATACCCTGGATGTACAGCCACTCGTGACCATCGCTGGCCATGGCGATGAGGCCCGTGCCAAGCCGATCACCCGTGGGGCACGTGTCGCCCGAACGGAAGAAGAGACGCGCACCGCTGCTGGACCACTCGACACTCTGCCACCCGGTGCAATCATCGTGGCGGGTCGCGACGCGCTCGCCGGTGGCGGCGATGGGCTCGCGAGTCACCACCTGCCCTTTGGTGATCGTGAGGAGATCGACCGTCGATGTGCCGGCGGCGGGCACGAGGCACACAAGAGATTTCGTCGACTCGATCGACTCCCAGCAGCCGAGATAGGCCAGCCAGCGCGAGTCGACCGCGGTCTTCTGCCCGCGGGCCGGCGTAGCGCCGGCGCCCAGAAGGGCGGCGGCGACGAGCAGTGTTTGGATTCGCGTACGCATGGGACGATCCTTCCTAGAGTCTAAGCGAAAGGCCCGCTGTCACCGCCAGGCCCGACAGGTCGATACGCTTGAAACCGACATAATCCCGGCCCATGGGTCCCCGGGCCCAGGTATACCGCGCCTCGCCATTCAGCAGGAGGAAGCGCCCCAGCCCCAAGTCCAGCCCTGCGAGTGCGTGCAGGACGGGTGTCCACGTTTTGGATTCGAACTCGTCCGGGAAGACATTGAGCGTCTGGAAGTCCACGAAGTCGCCGATTTGATGGAACCGGTACTGCATCAGGCCCGCTCCGAGACCCACGTAGGTCTCGCGTGCCGCGGGGATCCAGGCGAACCGTCCGATCGAGCGGCCGCGCGAGGAGAGGTAATGCCTGACGCCCACCGTGACCGGCACCTTGCGCAACGATGTCGTCTGGAGGATCGGCTGATTATTCTGATCGACCCAGCGGCGGAATTCGGAGTTGCGGGAGACGTTGCTAAAACTCACATCGAACACGAGATCGTTGGCCGGTGACACGCGCACGGCCACGTTAGTGCCGAACGTCGCCGAGCTGAAGTCGGAGCGGTCGATGGTGAGTTGTTTGGTGACGAAGTTGAAGATGTCCCCGCTCGCGAACGCGTGATCGAACCCGCCCCGCACGGTCCACGTTGCGACCGGGACGTGAAACAGAAAGCCGTCGCCTGCACTTTGCGCGAGCGACGGCCGCGGGATCGTGGCGACCGCGGTGGCGGTCAGGAGTAGTACGGCGTAACGGGTAGACGTCATGTGCCACCCCACCTTTCTCTCCCCTATTCTACCTACGCATGAGTTATGGCTCGCGTCAACTACCCGGAAGCGGATAGACGGGACATTATGATCTTTGGGGCGGGGTGTCGCGCCCTAGCCACAGGTCATTCCCGTCGGTCGCTAGCTTCCTCGGGGGAGCGCTTATGACACGCCCGGTCGCGCTGACTAGCCTTGTGCTGTGTGCTGTGTTGTCTGGATGCCAGAGTTCTGCGTCGCGGTTTACTGATCAGGATGCCAGCGCCGTCTCGTCGGATCTGCCGCTACCGCAGCCGTCTGCAGCTCGGCGCAAATAGGCTGGGTGTGCCCAGCAGCGCGAGTTTTCGCACGTTCGTGATGGATCAGCTGAGTCGCATCGTGTCGGAGGTGCGCGCGCGATCCATGTTCGGCGGCTTCGGCATTTACGCCGGCGACGTATTCTTCGCGCTCATTGCCAACGACACGCTCTATTTCAAGGTGGACGACTCCAATCGGCCCGACTTCGAAAAGCTGGGGATGAAACCGTTCCAGCCTTACGGGGAAGGGAGCGAAGCGATGAAGTACTATGCTGTGCCGGAGGACCTCCTCGAAGATCCTGACGCGCTGCGACCCTGGGCGGAGAAGTCCATTGCCGTCGCGGCGAAACAGAAGAAAGGAAAGCGGATCCGGAAATGAACTCTCTCGTCTTACTCCTTGCACTCGCCGCGCAGAATCCCGGGCCCTATCAAATAACGCATACGTTTGTTCTGGGTGGCGATGGACGCTGGGACTACGTCACGCCTGATCCGGCGCATCACCGGGTCTTCATCGCGCGCCAGGACCGTTTCATGGTCGTGGACGCGCGGAGCGGCACGCTGCTCGGCGAAGTCTCGTCGATTCACGGGGCGCACGGCGTCGCTCTGGTTGAGGCCGCACACCATGGCTTCGCCACGTCGGGCAACGACAGCTCCGTCGTGATGTTCGATCCCGCGACGTTCCAGGTGCTGAGTCGCATCCCGGCTGCCGAAGACGCCGACGCGATCGTGTACGACCCGGTCTCGAATCGCGTCTTCACGTTCAACGGCGATGCGCATTCCTCGACGGTGATCGATCCCGGGCCTGGTCGGCTCGTGACCAACATCCCGCTCGGCGGCAAGCCCGAGTCCGGCGCGTTCGCCGGCGACGGCAAGGTGTACGTGAACATCGTCGACAACGGGGAAGTGGTGGAAATCGACGCCCGCGCGCTGACGGTTACGCGGCGGTGGTCGACCGCGCCCTGCCAGCAGCCGGTCGCGATGGCGATCGACACGAAACATCATCGCTTGTTCAGCGGGTGCCGCAGCGGCGTGCTCGCGGTTTCGGACTACGCGGCCGGTCGAGTCGTTGCGACGGCACCGATCGGCCAGGGTGTGGATGGTGCGGCGTTCGACGCGAGCACGAGCGACGTGTTCACGTCGAACGCGGACGGAACGCTCACGGTGATCCATCAGGACGGGCCGGACCAGTATCGCGTCGTCGAGAACCTCCAGACGGCGCCGGGCGCGCGCAACATGGGGCTCGACCCCACCACCCACCGGCTCTACGTCGTTTCGGCGAAGTTCGGACCGGTTCCCGCCGAATCAACGGCGGCGAACCCGCGCCGTCGTCCAACGGTACTGCCGGGATCCTTCAGCATGATGGTGGTCGAGCGCATCGCTAGGACGCCGTAGCCAGGACGGCGGAGACCCAACCTCTCGCTTCGACATCGCCGGCCCAAAGCGCCGGCCCGAGGGGCGAGCCCAGAAAGATCAACGTCCCACGCCCGCTCCCTCGCTTGAGCGCTACCGGAAGACGGTCGACCCATGCGATCCTCTCACCGGCTTGCCCGCCAAGCGGTACCACTCGGCTGAAGTCGCGGAGTTTGACGGCGTAGGGCCAGAGGTAGTCGACGTACGGAGTCTGACGCGGCCAGAGCTGCACCGGCGGTTCGACGTTGATGTCGAAATAGTCTTGCAGCACCGTCCGCTGCGCGCAAAACGCTCGCTCATCGAGGAAGCCCGCGGCCGACTCGAGGATGACGGTCGCCCCGGCGTGCAGGCACCTCACAATGGCCCGGGCCGCGAGCGGCGAGATCTCGAGTGCCGCTGGAACGAGCAAGACAGCGCAGGGTGGGATGTCGGGCATGTCCGCGCGCACCACGCGCGGCTGGCACCCCGCCGCGTAGCCCGCCACCGACTCCCGCAGGCTATCGCGCTGCAGATCCAGTAGCACACACGGCACGCGACGTCGCAGGCGATTGCCGGCGCTCACCGCGGCTGCGGTGGTAGCGAGGAACTGCCGGCGCGTCATGTCCACTCAAAGCCTGCCGGAGATGAGGCGATCCATCGCTTGCGCGGTGTCGGAAAACTGCAGGTCCGGCGCGTAGCGATAGCGCGCTTCCATTTCCGCGATGAGCCAACCGTCGTACCCGACCTTCGTCAGCGCGGCGCGGATCGCGGGCCAGTTGTTGTCGCCCAGGAACAGATTGGTGTACACGCTCTGGTCGCCGCAGCGGCCGCGGTGCTTCAGGACGTCCTTCAGATGAATGCGCGTGATGCGGGGCCCGTGCATCTCGATCCACTGTTCCGCAAACCCGGTGTCGTGGATGTTGCCGACGTCGAGATGGATGCCGACCGCGGGACTGTTCACATCGTTCAGGAATTGCCAGAACTCACGCGGGCTGATGAGGAACCGTTGCTCGGAGTTACAGTTCTCGCAGCCGATCTTGACGCCGGCGCGAGTGGCGGTCTCGCCCAGGGGCCGCAGCGCGTCCAGGCAGCGCTGGTACACTTCGTTGTACGGGACTTCATCGGTCACCAGCCCGGCGACCACCAGGATCGCGTCGCTGCCGAGCAAGCTCGCGGTCTCGATCTGGCGCTCGACGATGCGCGCGGCTTGCGCTCGCACCCGAGGGTCGCGCGCCGACAGCGGCGAGCCCCAATGCAGTCCGGTCGAGACATTGGAGACGACGAGGCCGGCGTTTTCGACTTTGCGCCGCAGCTCGCGTACCTCGCTGTCGGTAGTGCTCACCTGAAACCACGGCACGTCGCCCAGCCACAGCTCGATGCCGTCGAACCCGGCTTTCTTGATCAGGTCGAGGCCGCGCTCGAATCCCCAGTCCTTCGGGATCATGTTGTCACCGATGGATTTTTTCATGGGGCGATCATACTCCAAATGGATCGTGCCGCCAGCTCGCCGGAAGTCTCGACGCGCCCTAAGTTGCTCCATCGTCTCAGCGTGAGGATTTCATGCACCACCATGCCGCACGATTTGCCATCGCCGCGCTTGTCGCTTCGGCCCTCGCTTGCCGCAAGGAGGTGGCACCCGTGCCGCCGGCCGCGCCGCCCGCCGCGCTGCACGCGGCGCCGATCGACACTGCCTCCATCGACAGTGTGATCCGGGCGACGATGCATGACCGCGGACTCGTCGGCGTTTCGGTCGGGGTCGCCCAGGATGGCAAGATCGTCTTCTCGAACGGCTACGGCGTGCGTTCACTCAGCAAACGGGCCCCGGTCGCTCTGGAGACGATGTTCGCAATCGGCTCGGTCACCAAACAGTTCACCTGCAGCGCCCTGCTGCTTCTCGCGCAGGAAAAGAAGCTGTCGCTGGGCGATCGGGTGTCGCAGTACATGCCGAATTTGACCAGAGCGGGCGACATCACGCTGCTCGAGCTGGGACAGCACGTCTCAGGATATCGGGACTACTATCCACTCGACTTCGTAGACCGCGAGATGCTGGAGCCGCGCGCTGCCGACAGCATTATCGCGGAGTACGCGACCCGGCCGCTTGATTTCGAGCCCGGCAGCCGCTGGTCCTACAGCAACACCAATTTCCTCATCCTCGGTCGAGTAATCGCAAAAGTGAGCGGCGAGTCATTCGGCACTTTCCTCCAGCGCCGAATCTTCACGCCGTTGAGTATGACGCACACGCGTTACGACCCACCAGCCGGTGATTCGACTATGGCGAGCGGCTACACGTCGTTCGCGCTCGGCCCGCCAATGCCGGCAACACCGGAAGGTGCGGGCTGGGCGGGAAGCGCGGGTGCCATCTGGTCCACGCCGACGGATCTGTTGAAATGGGACATGGCGCTGATCGGGGGAAAGGTGCTCAACGCCGATTCGTACCGCATCCTCACGACACCCCATCGGCTGCCCGACGGGCGCTCGACCGGTTATGGATGCGGCGAAGGCGTGAACGATCGTGGGGCAGCCGTGATCCTGCGGCATGGCGGTGCGGTGAGCGGGTTCGTCGCGCAGAACACGGTTATCCCGGCGACGCAGTCCGCGGTCGTCGTGCTCGCGAACACCGATTTTGCCGCGATCGATGAGATCAACCAGGCGATCGTGCCGAAGCTCATGCCACAAGTCGATGTGCCCGCGATCCAGGGATTACCGCCGCTCGATGCGGCACGCGCCTTTCTCTCCGGCCTACGGCAGGGAACCGTCGACCGCTCGACGCTCGGTGACGACTTCAATGCCTTTCTGACGGCAGAGCTGCTGGCGTCGGCGCGTGCGTCGCTCGGACGCCTGGGGCCAATCACCGAGCTCAAGGTGACGAACAGGGTGGAGCGGGGGGGCATGGAGGTCGCCGTAGTGCAATTCAAGGTCGGGTCGGTCAATACTCAGGCGCTGATGTATCGCACACCCGACGGCAAGATTCAGGAGCTGCTCATGGGCCGTCAGTGACGCGCGCCATTCGGATCATCCATCTGGCCCTCGTACTCGGTCTCGTGATCGTCGCAGGTGTGTTTTACATCCTGCGGCAGCGTACGGGCCTGACGTTTGGGTTCGGGCCGTCCCTTGGCATGATCATGGCGGGCATCGGGCTGGTGAACCTGACGATCGTGCTGGGCTTTCTGACGCGCAGATTCCCCGAGCGGCCCGCGGACCAAGCGCCCGACGATTATTGGGCACGGAGCGAGACGCGCGGGGCTGCGATCATCTTGTGGGCCCTGGTCGAGGCCGCCGCGCTACTCTCATGGTTGGGCTACTTACTGACGGGATCGCGGGTGGCGGCTGCCGTGGGTCTGCTCGCGATTCTAGCGCTCAGTCTGCTCCGTCCCGCGCGGTTCGAGGGCTCTTGAGAGAGAGGTATGTGCTGGCCCTGCTGACCGTGCTCGTTGTTGGGCGAGCCGCGATCAACGCTCCTGGTAGATCGGGAGCTCCACGTACGACGCCTGCGCTCCCGACCGGTAGATCCGGTGAGTCGCCGTCCTGAAGTCGCTCGCTTTCGCCTCGAAAATGTTGGGCACGAACGTCTGCGGGTTGCGATCGATGATCGGGAACCAGGTGCTCTGCACCTGGACCATGATGCGGTGGCCCTTCAGGAAGCGGTAATCCTGCGTATGTAGGTCCACCATGTACTCGAGCGCGCGATTGGGGACGATCGCCGCGGGCCGCTCGAAACCGGTGCGGAAGCGCCCGCGCAGCACGTCATTCGCCACCATGAGCTCGTAGCCGCCCGTCACCCGGGGGGCCGCGGCATTCTCATAGTCCTCCGGATAGACGTCGATCAACTTCACGATCCAATCGGCATCGCTGCCCGTCGTACTGGCGAAGAGGTGAGCGGTGATGGCGCCGCGAATCACGACGTCCTCCGCGAGCGGCGGCGTTTCCCAGCTCAGCACGTCGGGTCGGTGATCTACGAAGCGCTGATCCTGCAGCAGCCACGTGTACCAGCCGCTCCCTTTCGCGTAGTAGGTGGGCTGGATCGGCCGATTGCGATAGGGCACGGGACTGGCGGGATCGGAGACATAGCTGTCGAATGCACCCCCCGGCGCGCGAGCGGCGGGAGCCTCGAAGCTCAGCCCACGATTCTCACGGAAATAGAGCTTGCGGCGTGTCACATGCGCCCGCGCCGGCCATGCGTCGTTGCGGACCCAGGTGTTCGCGCCGCTCTCGAACGTGAGCGCTTCGGGCAGGTTCAGCGGTCCTTTATCCTTGAGAAAGTGCGCGAAGAAGGGCGCCTGCACGCTGTCGCGGAAGTATTCGCCGGTGTTGCTCGCGAAGTCGATGTTGCCGAGCTGGCGTCCCGGGCCGCCCGCCCAGCCGCCGTGATTCCACGGACCCACAACGAGGAAATTGACCCCGGCTGAGTCGCGCGGCTCCATCGCCTCGTAGATCTGAATCGGGCCGACGAAATCTTCCTGGTCCCACCATCCCGCAACGTTGAGCGTCGGGACCGTCGTCTTGTGAAGGTACGTCGTCAGCGCCTGGACTTTCCAGAAATCATCGTGGTTCGGGTGCGCCACGAAGTTGTTCCAGCTCGGCAATTTGTCGTGCAGGTAGCGCGCGTTGGCATTGCGCAGCGGCCCCAGCTCGAGATACCAGTCGTAGGTGTCGTAGCGGCCGAAGTCGAAGGAGCTGTTGGTGTCCGACGCCTCGGTCAGCACCGCGTACTCAAAGCCGTAACTCAGCCGGAATGCGCCCTGATGGTGAAAGTCGTCGTTCAGGAACATGTCGTCGGGCGAGGCCTGTGGGGACGCGGCGCGCAGCGCGGGATGCGGATCGATGAGCGCCTCTCCCGTGGTCCAGCCGTCATAGGAGATCCCCAACATCCCCACGCGCCCGTTGTTGTTGGGAATGTTGTGAATCATCCACTCGATCGTGTCGTACGGGTCGGTGCTTTCGTCGGAGCCGTGCGTCTGGCGGTGGTCCGGCTTGCGCTGCATCACGAACGTGCCCTCGGAGCCGAATCGCCCGCGGATGTCCTGGAAGGCGAAGAGGTAGCCCTCTTTCACCAGCGCCTGGTAATAGCTGCGGAACGCACCGTCCGCGTGTTCGATCCCGTACGGCGTGCGCGAAAAAATGATCGGCAGCGGCCCGGTGATGTTCCGAGGCACATACCAGGAGGTGTGGAGCTTCACGCCGTCGCGCATGGGAACCATTGCTTCGTGGCGATCGAAGGAGGTGGTATCCTGCGCAGCGACCTGAACAGCGCAGACCATCGTGACGATGAAGAGACCGGCGACGCGGTGCATGCTAGCGCGGCAGGTTGAGGCCGTGCAGGTAGTCCGAAACCAAATACGCGGGCACCGCGAAGATGATCTTGCCGTTCGACTCGCGCTCACCGCCATACAGTACTGCTATTACCTTCCCATCGCGATCGAAGATCGGACTCCCGGAGGACCCGGGCGCCCCATAGGCGTCCACCTGTACGACCGACGTGAGCGACTTGCTCACGGTCCCCACCGTCAACGTGGGCTCGGCGATGGGCTGGCCGCCCTGCGACTCCATCGGGAGATCGAAGCCCAGCGGATAGCCGAGGATCGCGACCGGATCGCCGCGCTCGAGTCCTTCGCGGCTCCGGGCGAGCCCAGCGACGCGCGGCGTGCCGCCTTTGATCAGCACCCGGAACACACCGACATCGGCGTCCGGCGCGACGCCGATCAGCTCGGCGCGCCAAAACTGCGTGCTGCCGGAGAAGATCACGCCGAGGCGCTGCGGCGTCTTCGTGCCGTCCTCGCCGGTCAGGATATGCTTGTTCGTGACCATTGTGCCCATCGAGTCGACCGAAAAGGCGGTGCCACTGAATCGCTCGCCGTCGGTGTACTCGACCAGCACGATGGCGACCGCGTTCTGATTGCGGTGTGAGATCGCGCGGTAATTGACCCCCCCGCCCACGGCGCCGGCCAGGGCGCGCTGCCGCCGCTCGGCGGCGTCGAGCTCGGTCCGCAGCCGTGCCACCGATGAGGCATCCCCACTCGACGCGTCGAGCTCGCGCCGCAGCCGCGCGGTCTCGTCTTGTGATGCCTTCAGGGCATCCCGCACGCCCTGCAGCTGGCTCTGAAACTCGGTCGTCAACGCACGCGACTCGCGCATCAGGGAGTCGGCCCGCAGTTGCAGCTGCAGCAGCTCGTTGGCGCGCCGGCGGCCATCCAGTTGCATCCACGTGAAACCGGTGACCACGAGCAGCAGCAGCGCGATGAGGGTCTTGGTCGTGCGCCGCAGCTGCGCCGTCTGCCGCGCCACCTCGACCGCGATCCGCACGCCCGTACTTTGCCGTGGTGCGCTCGCCCGCTGCGCGGGCGCTGCGGGAAACACGTCGCGCGGCGACGAGGTGCGCTCCGCCAGCCCTTCTGCCGCCGTCGTGGGCGGAAGATCGGTATCGGTCTCGATGATCGCGAACTCCAGCGCCGGCCCGTTCACGCCGAAGCCGATGACGTCGCCGCCCTTGAGCAGCGTGTCGCCGGTGATCCGCTGCCCGTTCACGAATGTTCCGTTGCGGCTGCCGAGATCCTGCAGCACGAAGCCTTCGGTCTTGCGCACGATGGCGGCGTGGCGCGACGAGACATCGAGGTCACGCTCGGCATCGAATCGCACATCGGAGAGCGGGTGACGGCCGAGCCCGATGTAACCCTTGCGGAAGGCTTCGACCTGTCCCGCCCGGGCACCGGAAAGAAACTTGAACTGGGCTTTCACTGATTCCGGGTGAAGTACCAGATCACGGCGGCGGCGACGGCGAGCGCCGCGAGCACGATGATTCGCGTGCCGGGATTGTGCTTCTCCCGGTTCGGGACGGGCGGGCGGCTGCCCTTGTAGACCGGCACCGGCTCCGTACTGGTCTCGGTGTCGATCAGCGGGTAGACCTGATGGCCGACGTCCGCTTGCTGCCCGCCATCCGAGGAGCGCAGGCCGTCGCCGTCGAAGCGCGCGATGACGACGGTGATGTTGTCCGGCCCGCCGCGTTCGTTGGCGAGCGCGATCAGCTTGTCGCACGCCGCGCTCAGCTCGGGCGTCGTGGTGACGACCTGCGCGATCTCTTCCTTCTTGACCTGGCCCGACAGCCCGTCCGAGCAGAGCACGAGGACGTCGCCGCGACGCACCTCCTGGTGCGTCAGGTCGACCTTCACCTTGGGATCGGGGCCAAGGGCCTGGAGGATGATGTTGCGGCGCTCGCTCTGCGCCGCTTCTTCTTCGGTCAGCTCGCCCGCTTCGACCAGACGTTGCATCAACGACTGATCCTTGGTGATCTGGTGCGCCTCGCCGCCGCGGATGAGATAGGCGCGGCTGTCGCCAACCTGCGTGAGATAGAGGTGATCGTTGAGCACGCCCGCAGCCGTGGTGGTCGTCCCCATACCGCGCACTTCCGGATGCGCTTTGGCGTGCGCGTGGATACTGGCGTTGGCGACTTCGACCGCCTCTTTCAGGCGGTATGCGAAGCGCTGCGGCGTCACTTCGTGTTCGGCGTTCCAGGTCTTCACGAGGTGCGCGTAGATCGTGTCGGTGGCCATCTCGCTTGCCACCTCACCGGCCGCCGCGCCTCCCATGCCGTCGGCGACCACGAACAGGGTGCCGCGCGGGCCGATGTCGTGCTGCCGCACATCCGGGAGCAGCGAGGCGGCTTTGCGCGTCAGGTCTGCGACGAGGAAACGGTCCTCGTTGTGGTCGCGCGTGCGCCCGAGGTCGGTCTTGCCGAAGACTTCGACGCGGACGGCCTTGTTTCGACCGAACATCAGTCCCGACACTGGCCGATCAGGCCTGAGTAGGTGTTGTCCGCGGGGTCGAGCTGATTCGCTGTTCGGATGTAGCGACAGCCCGTGGGGCGGTCCTTCAGGTTAAAGTACGCCTGGCCGACGACAAAGGCCGCGTATGCCTTGTCTTTCACCGACATTCCGGCCGCCGTGTAAAACTTCAGCGCCGAATCGCGGACCATCCCGGCAGTGTTGCTGTCGAGTTTCACGAGGAATAGGTCATCTAATGCGTTGCGCGCCATCAGCACGTTGATTCGCGACCGCGCCCTTGGGGCGGGCGGAAGCGCGGCGGGTGGCACCGCGGGTGGCACCGCGCGGCGGTCCTTGCTGCCCCCGTTCAACGCGACCCACGTCCCTCCCGCCCCAAGAATCACGACCACGCCAACCAATGCAGGGACGAGCGAGCGCTTTTTAACGGGTGTGAGCTTCTTCGCCGAGATCCGCTGGGTGGCTCCGCTCGTGTCGAGGAGCTGGGTCTTTGCATCTGCATCGCCCAGCGACCGCGTGTGCGGAAGCGCTCCCGTCGTGGGGCGCCCCGTGACGGCCGCGACATCGGCGGCGAATTTCACGACAGTCTGATAGCGCTCGGCGGGCGTCCGTGCGAGCGCGGTGTCGAGCACGGTCTGCAGTCCTGCGGGAAAGGAGAGGTCGGGCCGCGCCGCGGCGAGCTTCGCCGGCTCGTCGGTCAGGCGCTTGATCATCGTCTCCTGCACCGACGTCGCCTGGAATGGCAGTCCTCCGGTCAGCGTCCGAAAGAACACGAGTGCCAGCGAGTACAGATCGCTCCGGCCGTCGAGCGTGTCGCCCGACAACTGTTCGGGGCTCATGAACTCGGGTGTTCCGACGACCAGGCCGGTCTTGGTGACCTTCTGGCCGGCTTGATCGCCACCCACGGCTTTTGCGATCCCGAAGTCTACGACCTTCACCGTGTCGCCGCCGCCTTTGCGTCCGGTCAACATGATGTTGTCGGGCTTTAAATCGCGATGGACAATGCCGAGATCATGCGCGGCCTGGAGTGCCTCCGCGGTCTGCAGAAAAATCGCGGTTGCGCGGGGCAGGGGCAGCGCACCGTCGCGCTCGAGCACGTCGGTCAGCGGCTCACCCTCGATGAACTCCATGGCGAGGTAGATCAGCCCGTCGGGCGTTTCGCCGAAGTCGTAGATCGCGCAGACGTTGGGATGGTTGATGCGGCTGGCGTTCGCTGCCTCCCGGTTGAAACGCGCGACGGCATCGGGATCGTGTACCATCGAGGGGTTCATCACCTTGATGGCGCTGCGCCGTCCCATCTTCACATGTTCGGCGAGGTAGACCTGACCCATGCCGCCCTCGCCGAGTTTCTTGACGACGTGGTAGCGATCAGCGACGACCTGACCGACGAGATCATTCGCCGGCGCCGCGGATCGCAGCGTCTGCCCATCGTTCGGACAGAACTTCACGTCAGCGGCGTACTCGGTGGAGCAAACGGGGCAGATCTTCATGCCGAGACGACCGCTCCCCCCCCCGGGAGCTCGATGCGCAGGAGCTTGTCACCGACCATGATGCGCGAACCGTGTTGCAGCGGCATCACGCCGCGAGCCGCGATGGCCACACCGTTGCGGCTATGGTCGTCCACCACAACGAAATCCGCATCTTCGGAGCGCACCGTCGCGTGTTGCGCGCTCATCGAGGGATCGTACGGGAAAATCCAGTCACCACGCTCGCGGCCGATGTGAATGTCGCGGCCGGGTGAGAGCTGGATGATGTCGCGCGAGCTGCCGTCGGTGCGCAGCTGCGTGAGGCTGGCGATGTCGGCGCTCGGCACCATGCTGCCCATGCGCTTCGTCGCATCCGCTTCGGCGGTGTGTGGACCGGGATAGCCGAGCCGCTTGAAGCGCAGCAGCTGTGAACCGATGAGAATCAGGTCACCGTCGGTCAGGCGATACGGTTCTTCGAGAAAGACCCAGGTGCCGTTGCGACTGCCAAGGTCGCGCACCTCGAGTCGTCCTTCCTCCCACGACAGTTTGGCATGGAGCGGAGAGAGGAACTGATCTTCTGGGAAGCGGACGTCGCCTTCGGTGCGGCCGATCGTCGTGGACGACTGTTTGCGGACGAAACGCGCCACCTCGGTGGCCATCTCGGAAACCAGAACCAGTGTCAGGGAGTAATCGGAGCGTCTGTCGGGAATGGTCCGGCGGTCGTGCGCTGCTCCCCCGACCGCCCCCGCGCCTGCTGCGCCCGCGCTGTGCCCGGCGGGGACGGATCCGCACAGTGGACAGGGACCATCCAGCGGGGCACCGCCCCCCGCCTCTGGACCGCTCGTGCGAGAAACCAAACTCGCCCCACCACTCCCGCCTCCACCGGAGGCGACGGCAGCGCGGGCGGCCGCCGCTTTGGTCAGCGGCTTGCCGCAATCAGAGCAGAATTGCGCGCCGGCATCGTTCGGCCGGCCGCAATATTGGCAAGCGCCCAGGGCCATAAAGTTAGGTGGCCCAATCTATTGCTGAACGCTAGCTTGCGCCACATGCGACTCGCTCGGATCGCGCTCCTCGTTGCGGCGACGGGCTGCGCGGCTTCCACCGCAGCCCGTCGCGCGTCTTCCCCGACCGCACCGGTCCCCAGTTCACGCGACATGCTGTTGTCTCCCGAAGGCCGCCTTCGATACGGGCGCGGCGTCGTCCGTGGCATCGAAGAGTTCTTGAGGGAGATGGCGCAGTGAAAAATACACGTCGGCACGTCGGCACGTCTCTCGCAAACCCGCTTCGTGCCGTCGTGCAGTCGTGCCGACGTGTATTTGTCATAGCGCTGCTATTCTTCCCAAGCGCCGCAGTTGCCCAGGTTGACCCGTCCGGCCAATGGCGCACACTCCACACGCAGCACTTTCGCGTCCATTTTCGGCCCGTCTATCGCGCGCGCGCCGTGGAAGCGGCGCGCGAAGCCGAGCGCGCGTACAGGCTGCTGTCGAGTGAGCTGCACCCACCGCGGGGCATTATCGACGTGACGCTCTCTGACGACGTCGATGCGGCGAACGGCTTCACGACCGTCTTCCCGTCGAATCGCTTCACGATTTTTCCGGCGAACGGCTTCACGACCGTCTTCCCGTCGAATCGCTTCACGATTTTTCTCACCCCGCCGGTCACCGACCCCGGGTTGCAGAACTACGACAGCTGGGAACGACTCGTGATCGTGCACGAGCTGACGCATGTGTTCCATCTCGACCGATCCCGGGGACTGTGGGGGACGCTGCAATCGATATTCGGTCGCCTGCCCGGATTCTTCCCCAATCAGTATCAACCGAGCTGGGTGATCGAAGGGCTGGCGACCTATTACGAATCGCGCTTCACGACCGGCGGTCGCGCCGACGGCACATTCCACCGCGAGATCGTCGCGGCCGATGCTGCGACGGGTCGTGCGCGCTCGCCGTGGAATGCGCTGTACTTCTCCCGCTGGCCGGACGGGCTCGCGCCCTACGCCTACGGCAGCCGGTTCTGGGATTACCTGGCACGGACGGCCGGCGATTCGGTGATTCCGCACTTCATCGAGGCGACCAGCGGTCAGTTCATTCCATTTCGTATTGGGCGCCCGCTGCGCCACGCTGGCGTGCCCAACGGCTTGACCGATGTGTGGAGCCGCGCCGTTGCGGCCGCCGCGGCGCCGCAACGCGATGGCTCGCGCAGCCAATTGATCGCTGGGCAGCTGCGCTACGAACCCGTGCCCCGTATCGCTCCGAGCGGTCGCAGCCTCGCGTATGTCCACGACGACTGGCGCGGCGCGCGACGGCTGCGCGTCATTGATCCCGCGACGGGCGCCGTGCTCCGGTCGCACCGCGTCAACGGTCAAGTGAGCTACGACTGGCGCGGCGACACGCTGATCGTCGCGCAACTCGACTACACGGGCCGGTGGACCGTGCGGAGCGATCTCTGGCGCTGGACGGCGGACGGCGCGTGGACGCAGCTGACCGCCGGCGCGCGCGTGATGGAACCGCGCGCCGGCGGTGGCGTGCTGGCGATGCTGGTGCTCAGCGGCGATGAAGGACCGTCAGTCGGACCTCTAACGCGCGATGCGACCTGGGGACCCGCCGTTCCCTCACCCGACGGTCGCTGGATCGTCGCCCCCCGCAATCAGAACGGCCGGTGGGCGCTGGTCCGCTGGCGCACCGGCACGCCCGCGCCTGTCGACGTGCTCGCGCAGGCGGCGGCGGGAAGTGTCATCGCAGACCCCGTCTGGTCGCAGGATGGCAGCGTCCTGTTCGTCTTGGATGCCGGCGGTTTCCCGCAGATTCATCGCTGGCGCGAGGGAGCCGGTGGGGGTGGGGGTGGGGGTGGGGGGGGGAGCATCACTCAGCTCACCGAGGAACCGCTCGGCGCGCGCGCGCCCGCCCCGCTCCCCGACGGTCGCATCGCCTTCGCCACGATGGGCAACGACGGCTGGGAGCTGCGGGTCGCGTCGCCTGTCGCTCTCACGCCTCGACCCGTGACACTACCGGCGTCGGTGCCCTTCGACTCTGCGCCGCCCGTGGCGATCCGCGAGACGGGCTACGCCTCCTGGGGATCGCTCCGGCCGCATTTTTGGATTCCGCTCGGCTTCGATGCCGGCGAGGCCGGCGTCTTCTTCGGCGCGGCGACCGGGGGCGCGGACGCTGTCGAACGCTACGCCTACGTCGCCGAAGCGCTGGTCTCCGGCGCCCCCCCCCGCGCCCAGGGCTACTTCTTCCTTCTTAGTCAGGCGCTGGGGGATCCCACGCTCGACTTCTATTTCTCCAACGACTGGTCGCTCGTCGGCATCGACAGCACCCTGCATGTTGTTTCCGAGGAGCACCGCGAGGGCTCCATCGGCGCGACGATACTGGCGCACCGCTGGCGCAGCTTCGTCTCGCTCCGTGTCGCTGCGGAATATGAAGGAAGGCGATTCGTTTCCGTCCCCGATACCAACCTCGCGGACATCTGCGTCGGCTGTATCGATCGCGATCGCGTCGGCGGATCCGCCACGCTGGCGTTCGGGTCGGCGGTAGCGGCGCCGCTGACGGTGTCGTTGCAGGACGGCGCGACCGCGGCGTTGCTGTATCGCCGGAAAGAAGAGCAGGGCACCGACCGGTGGCTCAACGAGGTGCGCGCGCGCGGCAATCTCTACGTGCGCGCCGGCCCGCGGCTGGGGTTCGCGTATCCGGTGCTCGCGATTCGCGGCGCGTTCGGCGCGCTCGACGGACCGATCCGCGATGACTTCGGGGTGGGTGGAGTGTCGTCAGGCGGCGTGAACTTTGGATTCGGACAGGGAGGTGCGTCGTTGCGGACGTTTCCAGTGCGCGGGTATGTCGGAGGCGCATTGCACGGGCGCCGTGCCGCGACGCTCAGCGCGGAGTACCGCATGCCCGTCACGTTGCTCGGCGGGTTGCTGGGTCACTTGCCGTTGGGCGCCGACAAGCTCGCGCTCGCCGTGTTCGGCGATGTGGGCGACGCGTGGGATGTCGGCGAGGAGCCGCGCCTGCATCGCCTGCGCGCGGTGGGCGCGGAGCTGAGCAGCGACCTGACGATCAGCTACGATCTCCCGCTGCGGGTCCGGCTCGGCGTCGCGCAGCCGGCGACCGGTCATCCTCGCGTCTACGCAGCCTTCGCTGCCGATTTCTGATTTTTGCGGCGCCAATACGCGTCAGTCTGTTGACCCGTCCTAGGGCGAACCCTAAGTTAGCGCGGACCCCTGGAGATCGGATTGTACTGCTCCCGCTGCGGCACCCAGAATAAGGACACCGCGAAGTTCTGCGACTCTTGCGGTCTCGACCTGACCGCGACGACGCCCACCGGCGTCCGGGTCGACGCGCCCGACATCGCGGAAATCGACATGGTGCGACAGGAGCTCAACGAGGAGTACGAGATCCTCGACGAGCTCGGCCGCGGCGGCATGGCGATCGTGTTCAAGGCGAAAGAAAAGCAGCTCGACCGCGAAGTCGCGATCAAGGTGCTGCCGTTCTCCCTCGCGTTCGACAAGGAGTTCGTCGAGCGCTTCCAGCGCGAAGCCCGCACGTCGGCGCGGCTCGAGCATCCGAACATCATCCCGATTTATCGCGTCGGAAAATCGGGCCGGATCATCTACTTCGTCATGAAGTTTTTGCGCGGGAAGCCGCTCTCCAGCATTCTGGCGTCGCGCGGCAGCCTGCCGCCCGTGGAGATCAAACGGATCTTCGCTGAAGTTGGTCGCGCCCTGGCGTACGCCCATAAGAAGGAAATCGTCCACCGCGACATCAAGCCCGACAACATCATGTTCGACGAGCACGGGCACGCGGTGGTCACCGATTTCGGCATCGCGAAAGCCGCCTCCGGCGGCAAGTTGACGGGCACCGGCATGTCGATCGGCACGCCGCATTACATGAGTCCCGAGCAGGCCAAGGCGCAGCCGCTCGACGGCCGCAGCGACATCTACTCGCTCGGCGTCGTCGGCTATCAATGCCTCACGGGTGGCGTGCCGTTCGACGGCGAAGATTCGTTCTCCATCGGCTACAAGCACATCATGGAGGAGATCCCGACCCCGCCGCTCGAGACCCCGGAAAAGCGCCAGCTGTTCGAAATCATCCGCAAGATGATGGCGAAGACGCCGGCACAGCGTTTCCAGAACGCCGACGAGTTGATCGGCGTGCTCGAAGGCGGCCGTTCGGTCACCTTCACCACGGACGCGACACAAGCGCTGCCGTCGATGTCCGGTGCGCGGCTCGGCTCGGCCCCCACGACGCCGCTGCCGCGCGCGACCGGCACGCGTCCACCCGTCGATGGCGCCGTAGCGGCGCCGCTGCTTGGTGAGCGACCGCGTCGCTCCGTCCTCTCGGGACTGCTGCTGTGGCTCGTCATCGTCGGCGCGGTGTTCGGTGGCGGCGGATTCTACGCGTATAAACAGGGACTGATCTTCGCCAAGCCCCCGGCACGACCGACCGATTCCACCCCGGGACGCGATACGACGCGGCTCGCCGCAGCCGACAGCACGAAAGCGCAAGAAGACACGAGTCACGCGGCGGCTCCGCAGCCACCGCCACCGCCGCCTGAGGGCACGCCGGGTCGCCTGGTCTTGCAGAACTTGCCAAAAGGTGCGCGCATCACCATCGACGGCCAGCAGGTCCGGGGAAATCAGGTCGACTTGCCACCCGGCGTCCGGCACGTGATGGTACGCGCCACGGGATACCAGACGTACGACCGTCAGGTGATTATCACCGCTGGCGAGACGTACAACGTCCGGGTGGACATGCAGACCAGCGATGATGACAGCGGCCCGTGCGACAAGTTCGGCCCGGCGTACAACCAGGATAACCTCTGCTTCGACCGCAGGCCCGGGCCGCTGTCGGCGACGCTGATCCCCGTGCAGGCCGATGCCACCATCTTTCCGCGCCCCGTGATCCTCCTCGTCCACGTCTCCCGCGATGGCGAGACATTGGAAGCGCGCGTCTACGCACCCTCCAACGTGGAGACGTTCAACAACGACGCGCTCGAGATGGCAAAGCGCCTGCGCTGGAATCCGGCCCAGAAGAACGGCGAGCCGACCGACGCGTGGGTGCAGTGGCCGTTCCAGCCGGTGCGCCAGTAATCCACAAGCCCAAAATCGATCCGACCGCCTTCATCGCGCCCAGTGCGGTCGTGATGGGCGACGTGACGCTCGGACCGCGTTCGAGCGTGTGGTATCAAGCCGTGCTGCGCGGTGACATGGCCCCGATCGTGATCGGGGAGGCGACCAACCTGCAAGACGCCACGATCGTGCATGTGGATGAGGGGAAGCCGGCGCTCATCGGTGCCCGCGTCGGAGTGGGGCACCGGGTGATCCTGCACGCCTGTACCGTGGAGGACGAATGCCTGATCGGGATGGGCTCCATCCTTCTTAATGACGTGCACGTGGGGACGGGGAGCGTAATCGGCGCCGGAGCCGTCGTGCCGGAGGGGATGCGCGTGCCACCCGGCTCGCTCGTCATCGGCGTCCCGGCGCGTGTCGTGCGTCACGTGGACGATGCTCTGCGCGCGCGGATCAAGGGAACGTGGGAGCACTACGTCGAGCAAGCCGCGCGGCATCGCGGCGGAGCCTTTCCGCTTGAGCGAACAACTTTGTGATGTTGATACTCGGAGTGCGAGACGTGACACCACGAGTCTTCAGTCTTGCCGGGCTCTCTTCGCGCGCCTACCTTGGGCCTCCACGTCCCGTTAACTTCCTTAATTCAACTCGGGTGCCCGTGAGATTCGCATGACCGCCTCTGAGGCTCGTCTTGATTTGAACGCCAATGCCCTGACCGTCCTCGAGCGCCGCTACCTCGTGAAGGACGACCACGGGAAGCCGGTGGAGCGCCCTCAGGACCTGTTCTGGCGGGTCGCGCGCACGATTGCCGCTCCCGACCGCACCTATGGCGCCTCAGATCGGGCCGTCGAGAGCCTCGCCGAGATGTTCTTCGAGCTCATGGCGACACGGGTGTGGATGCCCAATTCGCCGACTCTGATGAACGCCGGCCGCCCTCTCGGCCAGCTGTCCGCCTGCTTCGTGCTCCCGGTGGAAGACGCCCTCTCGAACGGGCGCTCCGGCATTTACGACACCCTCCGGGCGATGGCATTGGTGCATCAGTCGGGTGGCGGGACGGGCTTCTCTTTCTCCCGGCTGCGTCCCAAGAACGACGTCGTCCGCTCGACCATGGGTGTGGCCTCGGGGCCGGTGTCCTTCATGAAGCTGTACGACGCCTCGACCGACGTCGTGAAGCAGGGCGGCACCCGGCGCGGCGCGAATATGGGCATCTTGCGCGTGGATCATCCGGACATCCTGGATTTCATCCACTGCAAGGACGACCTCACGCAGGTGACGAATTTCAACATCTCCGTGGCGGTCACCGATGCGTTCATGGTCGCGCTCGACGCCGGCAAGCCCTACGACTTGATCCACCCGCGCACGGGCAAGGTGGTGGGCCAGCTCGACGCGCGCGACGTCTTCAAGCAGATCGTGCACGGCGCGTGGAAAACGGGCGAACCGGGAGTGTTCTACATCGATCGCGCGAACCACTACAACCCGGTCCCGCACCTCGGCAGCTACGAGGCGACGAACCCGTGCGGCGAGCAACCGCTACTCCCGTACGACGTCTGCAATCTCGGCTCGATCAACGTCGGCCTGTTCGCGAAAGACGGCGACGTGGACTGGGAGGGGCTGCGCACGGCGGTGCACCTCTGCACGCATTTCCTCGACAACGTAATCGACGCGAACAAATACCCGCTCGAGGAGATCGACGACCTGGCGAAGCGGATTCGCCGCATCGGCCTCGGCATCATGGGCTGGGCCGACCTGCTCGTGCGTCTCGGCATTCCGTACAACTCCGAGGCCGGCGTGGCGCTGGGACGGAAGCTCATGCAGTTCCTCGATGAGGAGTCGAAGGTCGCATCGGAGAAGCTGGCGGGGCAGCGCGGCACATTCGCGGAGTGGGAGCGCTCGATCTGGGGCCCCGACGCCACGTGCGCGCGCAACGCCGGCGGCGAGCGCATCCGGCCGCTGCGCCGCTTGCGCAACTGCAATCTCACGACCGTGGCGCCGACCGGCACCATCTCGATCATCGCGGGCTGCTCGTCGGGCATCGAACCGCTGTTCGCCGTCGCGTTCATGCGCAATCAGGCCGGTGTGCTGATGCCCGACGTCAATGAAGACTTCGTGGCGATCGCCAAGCGTGAGGGCTGGTACTCCGAAGACTTGATGAAGCAGATCGCCGAAGCCGGTCACATCCACTTCGACGCGGTGCCGAAGCAGTGGCAGCGCGTGTTCGTGACGGCGCACGACGTGACGCCCGAGTGGCATATCCAGATGCAGGCGGCGTTCCAGGACTTTACCGACTCGGCGATCTCGAAGACCTGCAACTTCGCGAACGACGCGACTGAGGAGGACGTCGAGCAGATCTACCGCTACGCCTATCAGCTCGGCTGCAAGGGCGTCACGGTCTACCGCGACGGCGCGCGCGAGAACCAGGTGCTGTCTACCGGCTCAACCGCGAAGAAGGTTGTCGAGGCAGGGAAGGACGCCTTGGCGGAGGCGCTCGGTAGGATCGCCGAGCTTGATACGGAGCTGCACCTGACGAAGGAGCGCCTGCACGACGTCGAAGCGGAGAACCTGCAGCGCCGCGCCAAGCGGTCGCGGCCCGATCTCCTCAAGGGCTCGACCCGCCGCATCGAGTCGCCCCTCGGCACGATGTACGTGACGATCACGGAAGACGACAGGGGACAGCCGTTCGAGGTCTTCATGTCGCTCGGCAAGGCGGGCGGTGCCCTGATGGCGGACGTCGAGGCGATCGGCCGGCTGATTTCGCTCGCGCTGCGCTCGGGCGTGCCGCTCCCGGAGATCTACCGGCAGCTCCGCGGCATCTCCTCCGATCGCGCGGTGGGCCTGGGGCCGAACAAGGTCATGTCGGTGCCGGACGCGATCGGCATCGCGATCGAAAAATGGATGCAGGACAAGCAGGGCGTGCAGCAGGACCTGCTCG
>WNGC01000057.1_pt1 | contig 90931 bp, 69 predicted proteins | sample 5400051 | NCBI WGS metagenome assembly WNGC01 (sample SAMN13153368, study PRJNA577476) | soil metagenome | isolation source: 20 cm soil or saprolite under grassland replicate 2 | place: USA:California | collected 2016-06-15
GTTTTCGAGGCTACGGCCACCAGTCCCCACGATGAATTGGCGGATGCCGTTCGGATCGGCGCCGCCCGTGTAGTTCATGGGAGCAAAACGCGCATACACATGGTCACTGGCGCTTATCATCAAGTCCGCGCCGAATGTGGTCAGAAGGTGTGTGATCGTCCGCATGTCCGAGCGCACGTATGCAGTCGGGTTAGTACCGACGTAGAACCGGCGCTGCCAGGAAACAACTGCGATGCACGGCTTGGTGTTGGCCGTGAGGTCAGCGTTCAGCCAGTCATACTCGGGCGCGGGTTGGCCGGCGCAGGCAGGGTCGCCCTCTTGGCCGAAGGCGCACTTGCCAAACTGCCATGTGGCGGTGTTCAGCACGACGACGTGCCAATTGGTGCCGGCATCGAAGCTGTAATAGCCGTTCGGCGCGCCAGCGCGGTCGCCGAAATAGTTGTAGACCGCATCTGTGCTGGTGCTGGCGAAATCGGCTTGGCCGACGGCCGCCCGCAACCGGGTCTTGAACTTGCCCCACGTGGGGTCGAAGCAGTTCGTGTAGGTGGTAGACGTGCCGGCTGTGGAGTTCAAGTTGTTGCCAGCGGTAAAGACGATGGCATCAGGACTCTGCGCGAGGATGCCATCGACGATCGCCGCCGTTGCACCGGCTCCCCCCTGCAAGCAGCTCGTGATCTCACCAGCTCCCACCATCACAATGCCGGCGGGCGGCGGCGTCGTTAGCGGCTGCGTCTTGGCGGAGGCGTTGCTGCTGGGGGCGGACGCGCCGACGGTGTTGAAGGCCTTCACGCGATAGGTGTAATCGGTGTTGGCGGTCAGACCGGTGTTCGAGAACGTCGTCGTGTTAGCGGCGACGCTGCCGACTTCCGCGAAGTTCGTGCAGTTCGCCCCGCTGCACGATTCGACCTTGAAGCCATCCTCGTTGTCGGATGCATCGGTCCACGCGACGTCGATTTGCGTGGCCGACTTCACCGTCGCGGCGAGGTTGATCGGCGCGGCGGGGGCGGCGGGCGGCGGGGGCGGCGGCTCCACAATCGTGCCTTTGTCTTTACTGCACGCGCCGAACGCGCCGAGGGCGCCGGCGGCACTGAGCACCAACCCGGCGCGAATCATGAAGCGGGGTGTCAACTTCATACATCTCTCCTTGAGTAGGACATTGATCGCTAGTGACATGTGCCGGTGCCGGAATCAGAGAACGTGCCGCCGGCCGCCGGCACGAACTGCCACGAGTACTGCCCCTCGTCGAGCGTGAACTTCATGACGCCCCAGGTCGTGTTGTCTCGCACTTCGACATTGGGCGAGGGCTGATGCAACTGTTCGAGCCACCTGCCGCCGGTGCCGACGATGAACTGCCGGATCCCCTTGACGGGATCGCGCACACCGGACGGGTCCTGCAGGGCATACCGCTCGTAGTAGCGATCCTGCCCGTTGACGACGAATTCGACGCCGCCGCCGTACAACACGTCCCAGAGGGGCTTGAGGGACTCAGCCTTCCCCCACGCGCCCTGGAAAAACCGGCGGCGGTGAAACAACGCGAGCGTACACATCGGAGGCGCGGCAATCCGCGGATTGCGCGACGCATTGCGAATCCGGTTGCGTTCGGCGGCGAGCGCCAGATCCTGGCGCAGCCACTTCAGCTGCTCGGAATTGGCGGAGATGTCGACGTGACCGGAGGTGTTCAGCACGACGACGTGCCAGCTGGCGAGGTCGAAGCTGTAGAAGCCCTTCCCGCGCGGGCCGGCGAGATCGCCGAAGTAGTCGAACGCGTCCGTGGCGCTGCTGTTGCGATCGTAGTCGCGGTTGCCGAGCGTGACATGCATCCGCCACATGTGCCGGCCCCAGTACGGCCCAAAGCAGTTCGCATAGGACGCCACCGTATCGGCGAGGTTGTCGCCGGCGGTGAAGACGGTACCGGGAATCGTGTCGAGCACGCGCGCGGTCGCCGCGGTCGCGGGACTCGTGCACGTGGCGATGTCGGACGCACCGACCAGCACCGCGGATCGCGGCGGTGGGGGGGCGGTCGCCGGGGCCGTCGTCGAACTGCACGACATGACCGCGAGGATCGCCGCCAGCACGATCAGCGCACGCAGAAGCAGCATTACCGCAGGTCTCATACATCGCTCCTTGACGCCGGGGTGAGCGTCAATGGCGGCTGCGTTACACGATTCATGCCGCGCCAGAGCGCGGCGCCGAAGACTGGGAACGGATCGTCCCATGCCAGGCCGCTCTTCGCTTCGCACCGCAGCGCCCACGGCACCCAGCTGAAGAGCGACAGGCCGGCCGCGCGGATCGCGACCGCATCCTTCCAGGGCTTGCACCACCGAAATTCCGGTTGCGCCTGCATCACAATTGGTCGCGGCCAGCCGACCAAATCGCTGTAGACGAGTGCAGGGAGGTTGACGCCGGCGACGGCGCCGAGGTGATGCCACAGATTGAAGCGCGGATTGATTTCCAGCAGATGCAGCCGGCCATCCGGACCGCGCTTGAAATCGAGTTTGGCGACGCCGCGGAACTTCAACCGCTTGAGCAGCGCGCGTCCCAAGGCCCGCAAATCCGCTGCATCACTGGTCTCGAGCGCCGTGCTGTCTCCGTACGCGGCGGGCAACGTCCGAATCTTCTTGCCCGTGAATTCGCCCACGATGTTGCCGCGCTCGTCCACGTATGCGTGATAGCTCTCAATGCAAGTCTCGGGCCCGGGAATGAGCTCTTGCGCCAGGATCGGCAGATTCGCCGCGGCGATGCGCGGCCAGAGCGCGCGCAGCTCGGCGACGTTTGCGACCGACGTCGCTTTGCCGGGTCCCGCCATCGGCTCCCAGCGACTGGGAATCCGAATGATGGGTTTGAGAATCATCGGAAACGCGAGGCCGAGGTCCGGCGCCGCCGGAAGACCCGCCGGAATCACGCGTGCGGGCGGCACGGGAAGATCGAGTCGGGCCGCGAGCTCCTGGAAGCGCGACTTGTCGACGGCTTGCTCGACGAACTCCGCGTCGGGCACAACGAAACGGAACGCCTCGCGCAGCCGGTCGCGGTGCCGCGACACGAGCAGCAACGTCCGGTCCTCCTGGTAGAACAGCACCGGAGGCTCGGGCTGGGCCTGGCCGAATCGCACCAGGGCGTCCACCAATTCTTCGGGGCGCTCCCAGGCGTTGTGCCACGGCAGAACGGCGCGCGTATGACGCGAGTAGCGCACCGGCGAGCCCGGTGGCGCGAGCACGACCGACGGAATGCGCGCCAATCCAATCGCGCGTACCAGATCGATGTCGCCCAGCACGAGCGCGGGTGGACGCGTCGGATGCGCCGACCGGCCGCCCCGCGCGACGAATGCCGCCGCCTGGCGCGCGAGGCGGGAGGAGCGGCCCAGCGCCCCCTGCTGCCAGTAGTGCACGAACTTCGCGACCTTGCGCGCCGTTACCAGCCAACGCCGCCGGCCCCGCATCCAGCGCATCTTGGTGGTGTCCGGCTCGGCTCCGAACTTTGCCTTGAACGGACCGCCGCCCATGAAGTCGAAGACTTCGCAGCCGCGCTGGATCGCGCGCTGCATCACCGACCACGTCATCAGCTCGGTAGGGCGGTACCAGCGGTAGTGCCCGCGGTGCGCCCACATCCACAGCACCAGCTCCTTGCCTTCGACGGCAAAAATTCCGGTGGCGATGCTCACCCGGCCGCCGGGGAGGTAGACGGACACGGCGAGCAGGTTGCCGGCGTCGCGGAGGCTGCGAAAGACGCTCAACACGCGTTCCTTGCTGAACGGCACGGTGTAGCCGCCGCGGCGATACACTTCCTGCACCTGCGAGTAGTGCTCGTCCACGAACGCATCGTCGTCTTCGAATCGCACCGTCAGGCCGAGCCGCTGCGCTCGCTTCACGTTGCGGCGCGCGCTGTCCTTCAGCTGCTTGAACGTGCGCGCTTCATCGCCCGGGAAGAGCTTCGCGCGAAATGTCACGACCGGCTCGCCCTCGAACCCCGCCTCCCGCATGGCCGCGGGATCGAGCCCGAGGTGCAGCATCTCGATGTGATCGACGTCGTGCTCGCGCTCGAGATAGGGCACGATCGCGGCGGCAAACGCCGCCGTCGAAAAGCGCTCGGGATCGTATGCCGGGCCGAGACTCACGGTCTGCCAGCCGGCGAGCGGCGAGCCGAAGAGCCGCCAGCGGCTGACGTTGACCAGCAGGCCCGGGAAGCAGCCCACGATGCCTTCGCGACCCCCGTTGCCGTTCTCGAGCACGAGATAGAGCGGGCGGCCGCAGCCGCTCGCGCCGAGCGCATCGATCCAGGCGCGCATGTGTGGCACGCGATGGTTGGGGAAGCGACGTACGATCGCGTCCCAGTTGGCCAGCTCATCTGGGGTCGCTTCGCGCACCCGCATGGCGTCAGTCACGATCGTGTCTCACCGAGCAGCCGCTGAGCGGCCCGCATTTCAGGAGGGAGAGGAAATTTCCGTTTGCCTACTGCCGTTGCACCGATCACCCACAGCGTGCGCCCGATGATTGCCATGTCCTGGCGGAGCGACGCGCGGCGGACGTAGACGCGATCGAGGGCAAGTTTCGTGCGGAGGAGTTTGTCGACGTAACTCGCTTCCGGATCATCGCCGGTGAGGAGCTGGTCGCCGGCCGTGTACTGGTAAATGCTGCCGGGACTCGCGAGACCGGGACGGACGCCGAGCGTCTCGAGATCGCTGGACGAATAATGCTGGCGCACGATCGCCGGGTCCTCCGGCCGTGGACCGACGATCGCCATGTCGCCGCGCAACACGTTGAAGAGCTGTGGGAGCTCGTCGATTTTCGTGCGCCGCAGCAACCGGCCGAACGGAAAGACTCTACTGTCGGCGGTTCCCGCCGTGATGCGGGCACCATGTCCGTTCCGCATCGTGCGCAGCTTGTACATCGTGAACTGGCGGCCGAGGTAGCCGATACGGCGCGCGCGATAGAACACCGGCCCACCCGCGCGGTCGGTGAGCTTGATCCCGAGCGCGGCGACGAGCAGGAGCGGCGCCGTCACGACCAGCGCTGTCGCGGCGCAGACGATGTCAAACAGGCGTTTCGCCATCATGCAAAGCTCGGCGAACCGTCATGAAGACTTCGGCGGCATCGAGACACTGCTGGTTGCCCCAGGCGCGCGCCCGATAACGCAGCGCGTCGAGCGAGCGCGGATGCGGGTACTCCCGCAGCTCACTCGTATAGCACGCCATCGCCGCGAGCTTGACGTCTGCTCGCGGTGTCGAACGCGTAGACGGCGCGCACGCAGCACGCGGTCGGCCGCGTCGCGACCAGCGTCGCCTGGAACAGCAGGTGATGATCGCGATTGATGTCGCCGCCGAACTGGCAATACACGACCGACGGCCGGACTTCCTTCACGATCCGATCGAGCGGCGTGATGATGTCCGTCAGTGGCATCGTGTCGAGTCGTTGATCGGGAAAGCCGAGCGCCCGCACATCACACACCCCCAGCGTCGCCGCGGCGCGCCGGATGTGCTCCGCCTGGCCGACGCCCTGGGTGCCATAGCGCAGCGACTCGCCTTCGCACACGATCACCGACGTGACTTTGTCGCCGGCGCGCGTGTGCAGCGCGACGGTGCCACCGCAGCCGAGCAGCTCGTCGTCGGGATGCGCCGCGATGACCAGAACGCGCCTAGACATAGCGCTGTCCCGTCCAGGGCTGCTCACTCAGGGCTCGGCCGCTCAGCTGACGTCCGGTCTCGTCTTCGATTTCGAGGACGATCACGGTCCCCGTGCCACATGCGACGAGCTGGCCGCAGGCGCTATCCACGGGACTCACCACGGGACCGAGCACCTCGCCGGGCGCGCCGGCGCCACCGAGATCGGGTGGCAACGCGGCATTCCAGATCCACCACTGCTTGCCATCGAGCGTGCTGAAGGCGCCGGGGTAGGGACGCGCCAGCGCGCGCACGAAGTCGTAGACCGCGCGCGCGGGGCAGTCCCAGCGGATGCGTCCGTCGGCGGGGCGCCGGCGCGGCAGAATCGGCTCGTCGCTTTTGGGCTGCGGCCGTCCGGGGCGCTCGCCCGCCAGGAGGCGCGGCAAGAGCGCGAGCAGCATATCGCGATTGCTCGCCGCGACGCGATCGTACAGCGTCGCACAGGTATCGTAGGGCGCGATCGGGAACGCGCGCTGGTCGATGATGTCGCCCTCGTCCACGCCCTCGGCGAGCCACATCAGCGTATTGCCGCTTTCGCGCTCGCCGCGGATGATCGCCCAGTTGATCGGCGCGCTGCCGCGGTTGTGGGGGAGAAACGAGGCGTGCGCGCCGATCAAGCCGCGCCGCGCCAGGCGCATCACGGGTGGGCGAACGATCTGGTGCCAGCCGATCACGAACAGGACGTCGGGCGCCAGCGCGGAAAGGATCGCAAACGCCTCGGGTTCGTTGATGCCCGAGACGTAGTGCAGCGGCACGCCGTATCGCGCGCACACGGGCGCATAGTCCACGCCACCGCTGCGCTTCGCCGCGAGGTCCGGTGTCAGCGTCAGCACGGCGTTGATGGGTGCGCCCGCGGCCAGCAGTGCATCCAGCGCTGGCAGTCCCTCGGCGTGAAACCCGACCCATGCGAACCGCAGCGAGGGAGGGCTCACCGGCGATAGGTGTGCACCACATCGAGCACCGCTTCGATGACGTCCGCGACGTCCTGATCGGTCAGCCCCGGGTGCAGTGGCAGGCTGAGCAGCCGCTCGAAGTTGGACGCCGCCACCGGGAAATCGTTGGGGACGTAGTCGTACCGTTCGCGGTAATAGGGATGCAGGTGAATCGGGATGAAGTGCACCGACGTGCCGATGTTGCGAGCCGTCAGTTCGTCGATGAACCGATCCCGATCGATGCGCAGCAGCTCGGGACGAATCCGCAGCACGTACAGATGCCAGGCGTGCTCGACATGGGCGCGCTGCACCGGCGGCTCGAGCGCTTCTTCGGCGCCGAACGCGAGGGTGTAGGCCTCGACGATCTCCACGCGGCGGCGATGGAAGCGCTCCTGCTTGCGCAGCTGCCACAAGCCGATCGCCGCCTGCACGTCGGTCATGTTGTACTTGAAGCCGGGACGGACGACCTCGTAGCGCCAGCTCCCGCCCTGGTCGTACCGCTTCCAGGCGTCGCGACTCATCCCGTGCAGCGCCATGATGCGGGCACCATCCAGGAACTCCGGATCGCCGGTGAGCATGCCGCCTTCGGCCGTGGTCAGATTCTTGGTTGCGTAAAAGCTGAACGCGACGGGATTGGCGGTGGCGCCGATCGGCCGGCCGCGAAAGCTCGCGGGCAGCGCGTGCGCCGCGTCTTCGATCAACGCGAGGTTGTGGTCGCGCGCGAGCGTTTCCAGCACATCGCGCTCGGCCGGGTGGCCGGCGTAGTGCACCGGAAGGAGCGCGCGCGTGCGCGACGTGATCGCGGCCGCCACGCGCTCCGGATCGATGTTGAGCGTGTCGGGCTCGACGTCCACCAACACCGGCGTCGCGCCGACGTGCTCGATGACGTTCGCCGTCGCGGTGAACGTCATCGGCGTCGTGATGACTTCGTCGCCCGGCCCGATTTCGAGACAGGCGAGGGCCGTGTGCATGGCCGCCGTGCAGGAGTTGAGCGCGAGCGCGCCAGGCGCGTGGAGGAAGGCCGCGAACTCCTCCTCGAAGCGCCGGGTTTTGGGTCCCGTCGTGATCCAGGGGGAGCGCAGCGTATCCACTACCTCGCGGATCTCTTCCTCACCGACGAGCGGCGGCGAAAACGGCAGGAAGTCGCGCCGCGACGAGCGAGCAACGGTGTCGGTCATTGCGACTGCCCTTCCGCGACTGCACCGGGGGGTTCAGGCGGACTGGTGTCCGGACTGAGCTCGTCGATGACCGCTTGCCGGCCGGAAGGGATGGCCGGTGGCGTGGCGCGGCGCCGGGGCAGGCCGTTCCCGTTGCCGTTGGCGGCGCGCGGACGGACGTAACCGTTGCCGTTGCGCCGGCCCACCAGCTCCAGGCGCTCCGGCTGGTATTCCGTCACGATGGTACTGAGCGCGCGAACGACGGAGCGCTCGTCGCCCTCGGTCGTGACCGCAATGAGGGCGCGCAGGTGACGCGCGAGCGTCGCGCCGCCGCCGCCGTTGCCGGCGACAACGCGGATCTTGTCGATGGCCGTTTGCGCGAGGGTCTCGCCCGGCGCGACGAGCTCCTCTTCGAGCTTCTCGCCCGGTCGGAGGCCGGTGAACACGATTTGGACGTCGTGGTAGGGGACGAGACCGGACAATCGGATCATCTGCTCGGCCAATTCGAGAATGCGCACCTGGGTGCCCATTTCGAGCACGGCGATGCGCCCCGCTGCTTCGGGCAGGGACGCCGCCTCCAGCACGAGCTGCGCGGCCTCCGGAATAGTCATGAGGAACCGTTTCATCTCGGGATGGGTGACGGTGACGGGACCGCCGGCCGCGATCTGCCGCTTGAAGAGCGGCACGACGCTCCCATCCGAGCCCAGCACGTTCCCGAACCGGACGACGCGGAAGTCGGTGTTCGAAGCGCGCAGCGAGGGCAGCTCACGCACGATGTGCTCGGCGACCCGCTTCGTTGCGCCGAGGATGCTCGACGGATTCACGGCTTTATCGGTGGAGATGAGGACAAACTTGCGGGTGCCGAAGCGCGCGGCGGCCTGCGCCAGCCGCAGCGTGCCGACCACATTGTTCCAGACGCCCTCGAGCAGGTTCCATTCGAGCATCGGCACGTGCTTGTACGCGGCCGCGTGGAACACGCAATCGGGACGGTACGTCTCGAACACCTTGTCGAGCCGCTTCGCGTTGGTCACGCTCGCCAGGACCGGCGTGACGTCGATCGCCGGATGCGCCTCGCTCACCTCGTGAGAAATGAAGAAGAGCGGGCTCTCGGCGCGGTCGAGGAGCAAGAGACGGCGCGGGTTGAAGCGCGCGATCTGCCGCACCAGCTCCGCGCCGATCGAGCCGCCCGCGCCGGTGACCAGAATGACTTTGCCGGTGAGCTCAGGCGCGACGTCCTTGAGATCGAGCTGTACCGGATCGCGACCGAGCAGGTCTTCGACTTGGACGTCGCGGACCTGATTGATCTGTGGATCTTCCGTGGCCAGCAGGTCGAGCTGCGGCAGGATCTTCACCGCGACGCCGGTCTCGGCGGCGCGCGCGACCAGCACCCGGATCTGCTCCTGAGAGGCCGATGGGATAGCGATGACAATCTGCTGGGCGTGATGTATCGCGACGAAACGCCGCAGCTGGTCCGACCCGCCGAGGACCGGGACGCCGTGCAGCGTACGCCCATACTTGTTCGGGTCGTCATCGACCAATCCGACGATGTTCAGCGGATGACGGGGATCGTGGAGCAGTTGCCGCAGCAGCCGTTCGCCGGCGACGCCGGCACCGATGATCAGGGCCGGGCGACCGCGGCGGGGGCGCTTGCGCAGCGGCTCTTCCTTAATCCAGCGCAGTAGCGTGCGCTTGCCGCGGCTGGGCCGGCGGAACGGCTCCTCCCGGATCCAGCGCGCCACGAACCGAATGCCGCCAGCCAGGGTGATCGTGATCAGCCAGTCGAGTACGGGGATGACGGGCGGCATCCCGGCGAGTCGTCCGACGAAAATCAGCACCGCCACAAAGCCGATCGAGCCGACGGTGACGGCGGCGACGAGTTGCCGCAGGTCCCGCACGCCGACGAGATGCCAGTACCCCCGGAACAGCCCGAAGCGATGGAACAGGGCGATGCGGAGAAGCAATAAATAAGGAAGGGTTTCCCCGTAGCGGCGCAGCTGCTCCGGCGGAATCCGAAAATCGAAGCGGAGCGCGTAGGCAAGCAGGTAGGCGAATGAAACAAGGGCCACGTGGCCCGCGATGGACAAGGAGCGCCGATACGGGCGCAGACGCGACAGGACTTCGTTCAGCATTAATACGGCTCCGCGTTTGACTTACGGCGTTGCAATGCAGCTTCTATGCTCAGCGCCCACGTCATTGCACCTTTCGTGCGACGGCGCAGCGACTTAAGCGGAGCCGAACGCATCACGCGGCGCAGTGCGCGGGGCGGGAAACGCCCCAGGACGGAGCGCGCGCGCAGTGCGGCGCGCCACGCAACAGGGCGCAAGACATTTGCGACGCGCGGGTTACTGCTGCACGACGGGCGGCACCGAGCTTGCGTGGGGAGGCACCTAACGGAGCACAAGGAGCTACCCGAGATGTCAGGGCCCCAGTCAGAAAAACCGCGAGTTCCCGTGCTACGGGAGAGTGAGACCGCCCTCGACTCGCTTCGCATCAAAACCCTTGCCGCCGCCCCACCACCGCCGCCCAGTGAGCCAAACGACTGGCAGCGCATTCTGGGCGCAGTGCTGCGGCACAAGTGGCTCGTGCTGGGGATAACGGTGTTGGGAACCGTCGTCGGCGTGATCGCGACGCGCTTCCTCGACCCCCGCTACACCGCCAAGACCATTCTCTGGGTGGACGTCGACGTCGGCCGCGACCGCGGCATCGCGTCCCCGGACGAGTTCATGGGCACCAAGGGTTGGGTCGAGCTCGTAACGTCCAACATCGTGCTCGACACGGTGGTCCGGCAGCGGCGCCTGTTCGTGACCCCGATCGAACCCGGCGATTCCACCGCGGTCTCAGGACTGGACGTCACCGATCGGGTGATTCCGGGTGCCTACCGGCTGATCGTCGACAAAGACGGCGGCACGTTACGGCTCGAAATGGAAGACGGCACCGTCGTCGACCGGGGAAGGGTGGGGCAGCCACTCGGTGAGAACGTTGGCTTCGATTGGACGCCCGCGCCGGACCAGCTGAAAGCCGGGCGCACCGTCGCCTTCAAGGTCAGCGCGATTCCCGACGCGTCGGCCGCGTTGGCCCAGGACATCAAGCCGCGACTCGATCCCGCCGGCAATTTCTTGCGTTTGCAGCTCAAGGGAACGAACGCCGTGGCCGCCGCCGCTACGCTGAACGCCATCGCCCAACGCATCGTGTCGGTGGAAACCGAGATGAAGCGGCGCAAATTCGATGAGCTTGCCTCCGTGTTGCAGGACAAGTATGACCGCGCCCATGAGGCGCTGACGCAATCGGAAGAAGCGCTGCGGGATTTCCAGGTACGCCACGCGACCACGCCGATGGTGAACGCGACCACGCAAGGCACGATCATCGTCGAAGGCGGCGGAGACGCCACGACGCTGCGGAATAATCTGGATCAGATGCGGCGCGATCGCTCGATGCTCGATCAGCTCGCCGCTCGCGCGGCCTCCGGAACGGTATCGGTGGATAACTGGTTGAGCATTCCCTCCGTCGCTGGATCGCCGATGCAAACGGCGCTGCAGGATCTCGCCAAGAAGCAAGCGGATCTGCGGGCGCTGCGTCTGCAGTACACGCCCGAAGCCGCACCCGTAAAGCAGCTGCAAGGGGAGTTGGACGAGCTGGAGCACCGCCAGATTCCGTCGTTGGCGCGCATTCTGTCCGGAAGTCTGGCCGAGCGTATTGCCGGTGTGCAGCCTCGCGCGGACACCATGAATCACATGCTGCGCGGGGCACCGAACGTCGCGCTCGAGCAGCAGCGGCTCGTTCGTGAGCAGCAGATGTCGAGCGATCAGTTCACCAACATCGCCAAGCAGTACGACGCCGCAAAGCTGGCACTCAGCAGCACAATCGCCGACGTGCGGGTGCTCGATGCGGCGGTGCCGCCGCGACGCCCAGCCAGTGACTACGGCCCGCTCCTCATCCTGCTCGCAGCCATGGCCAGCTTTGGAGTTGCTGTCGTCGGCGTGACGATTCGCGATCGCGTCGATCCCAAAGTGCGCTATCCCGAGCAGATCACCGGACGGATGCAGCTCCAGATTCTGGGAGCGGTGCCGCACGTCAGTTGGCGCGTTGGGGCGAACGGAGATGGTCCGTCCCAGGTCATCGAGGCACTCAGAGGATTGCGGCTGCGCGTGCTCCACGCGCACGCCGGCGACGGCCCGCTGCTATTGACGATCACCAGCCCGGGTATCGGGGACGGGAAGTCGTTCGTGTCGTTGAACCTCGCGCTGTCGTTTGCGGATGCCGGCTATCGCACGTTGCTGGTCGATGGCGACACGCGGCGCGGCGTGCAACACAAAGCCTTGAAGACGCCTTCGACGCCCGGTCTCACGGACGTCGTGGCGGGGCGGACGCCGCTCGAGTCGGCGTTGCGGCAGACCTCCTATCCCGGTCTGACGTTCCTGAGCTCGGGTACCCGCATGCAGCGCGCGCCGGAGCGGCTGCTGTCCCAGAACATGCGTGATCTGATGGCGAAGCTGCGCGCGCAGTACGACGTCGTCATCGTCGACAGCCCGCCGCTGGGGGCAGGCGCCGACCCGTTGGTCCTCGGCACCCTCACCGAAAACCTGATGCTGGTGCTGCGGACCGGGCAGTCGGACATCAATCTCGCATCCACCAAACTGGAAGTGCTGAACGCCCTGCCGGTGCGTGTCATCGGCGCCGTGCTGAACGACGTGCGCTCGAGCGGCGTGTACCGCTACTACATGTACTCCTCGGCGGAATACGAGCTGGTGGACGAAGAAGGACCCACCAGGGAGGCGCTGCCGAGCGTCTTGGGAGGCCGGACATGATGCGTTCGTGGGGAATTCTGGCGGGTGTGCTGCTGGTGGCGGCGCCTGCGCGGGCGGTCGCACAGAAGGATTCGCCGGTCGATCGGCCGTTGGCGACGCGCGCGGAGCTGCAGGATGCGTTGCAGCGTGCCGGCACGTCCGAGACGGGGGCGCGGATCAAGGCGCGTCTGACGGAAGGGGACTTCCGCCGCGGCGATCGGGTCGCCCTGCTGGTGCAAGGCGAGCCGACGCTGACCGACACGTTTGTCGTGGGCGCGCAGGCGGATCTGATGCTGCCGCCGCCGACCGTTGGTTCGCTCTCGCTGAAAGGCGTGCTGCGCTCAGAGCTCCAGTCGAAGCTCTCGGAGTACGTCAATCGGTTCCGCACCAACGCCGTCGTGCGTGCCCAGCCGCTGCTCCGCCTGTCGATTCAAGGAGAGGTGGCGAAGGGCGGGATCTATGCGGTGCCCGCCGATGGGCAGCTGGCCGACGCCTTGATGGCGGCCGGCGGCACGACCCAATACGCCAAAACGAACAAGGTGACGATCGAGCGCGACGGGCAACTAGTCTGGCAAGGCTCCGCGTTCGATACCGATCTCGACGCGCTGAGACTGCGGGATGGTGATCAGATCGTCGTCGGGGGGAACCGGCCAGGGGCGGGCTCGGACAATCTCCGCATCGCCGCCTTGCTCGTCAGTATTGCCGGCGGGTTGTACGGGTTGAGCAGAGCATTTCATCACTAAGCAGGGCTGTGCCCGCAACGACAAAACACGAAATCGAGCGACGGCTTCCGATCGGGGCAGAAGTGACCGAATCGGGAGCCGTTCAGTTTCGCGTCTGGGCGCCCAAGCGCCGTCTGATCGAGGTCGAGTCCGACACCGGTCTGACGGCACTCGAGCGAGACGACCGTGGTTATTTCTCCGGCATCGTTCCAGGACTCCAGGCAGGCAGCCGTTACCGGTTTCGTCTGGATGGTGGACCTAGCTTTCCCGATCCCGGATCGCGGTACCAGCCCGACGGACCGCACGGCGCGTCGCAGGTGGTGGACCCCTCTCTGTTCCGCTGGACGGACGCCGCGTGGCGAGGAATCGAGCCCGCGCGACAGATCACCTATGAGCTGCACTTGGGGACGTTCACGCCGCACGGGACCTACGCGGCTGCGGCTGAGCGTCTCGGCGATCTCGTCGCGCTGGGGGTGACGGTCGTCGAAATCATGCCGGTCGCCGAGTTCGCCGGGAAGTTCGGCTGGGGTTACGACGGCGTGGACTGGTTCGCCCCGTATCACGGCTACGGTTCCTGCGACGACTTGCGTGCATTTGTTGATCGCGCGCACGAGCTCGGCCTCGGCGTGATTCTGGACGTGGTATACAACCACTTCGGCCCGGACGGTAACTACCTGCGCGAGTTCTCCGACGCCTACTTCAGCAGCCGCCACACCACCGATTGGGGCGACGCGATCAACTTCGACGGCGTCGAGTCCGCGCCGGTGCGCGAGTTCGTGCTGAGCAACGTGCGACATTGGATCGAGGAGTACCATCTGGACGGTCTGCGGCTCGACGCGACACACGCAATCACGGATGACTCGGCGCGCCACATCCTGCAGGACATCGGCGCGGCGGCCCGCGCCGCGGCCGGTCACCGCTCGGTCATCGTCGCCGCCGAGACGGAACCGCAGGATGCGCGGATCGTTCGTCCTGTGGATAAAGCCGGCTACGGGCTCGATTACATCTGGTGCGACGACTTCCACCATCTCGCGCTCGTCGCCGCGACGGGACGGCGGGAGGGTTACTACAGCGATTATGGCGGTACGCCGCAGGAGTTCGTGTCGGCGCTGAAACACGGGCCGCTGTATCAAGGCCAGTATTACACGGCGCTGAAGAAGCGTCGGGGCGCGGCCGCATGGGACATCCCACACTGGCGCATGGTGTTCTGTCTGGAGAACCACGATCAAGTGGCCCATTCCCGTGATGGACGACGCCTGCATCAGCTCACAAGTCCCGGCCGCTATCGCGCGCTGACGGCGCTGCTGCTGCTCGGGCCGCAATCCCCGCTCCTCTTTCAAGGGGAGGAATTCGGCTCGACGGCGCCGTTCCTGTTCTTCGCCGATCATGAGCCCGAGCTGCGGCGTCTGGTGCGCAAGGGCCGTGTCGAGTTCCTGTCGCAGTTCGCGTCAATCGCGGCCGAGTCGGACCCGGAGAATTTTCCCGACCCCGGCGATCCCGAAACCTTTGTGCGCTCGAGACTCGACTGGACTGAGCGCGAGGGCAATGCGACACATGTCGCGCTGCACACGGATCTCATCGCCCTGCGCCAGCGCGACGCAGTGCTTTCCGCAGCGACACGAGAGATCGATGGGGCCGTGATCGGTCCGCTGGCATTCGTCATTCGCTTCTTCGCCGCGGACGGCAATGACCGCCTGCTCCTTGTGAATCTCGGCGCCGACCTGCTGCTGCACATTGTGCCCGAGCCGCTGCTGGCGCCTCCCGACCTCAAGCGCGGGTGGACGCGTCTGTGGCACAGTGAGGCCCCGCGTTATGGCGGTCGCGGTGCGGCTCCGCTCGAACCCGAGGATGGGGAAGGCCCGTGGCGAATCCCCGCCGAGTCGGCAACGCTACTCGGGGTCTCCGCCTAGGGACGACGCGGGAAAACGCGCCGACGCGCGCGATTCCGATTAGCACGGCGCGTCCTGCGCTGCTAGTTTCGCCCATGCCGAGCGGTGTGCACAGCAATCCAGCCGATTGGACCGACCCGCGGCATCAACGCGGGCTCGCCGGTGAAGAGCAGGCGATCCGCTATCTCCAAAGCCGCGGTTGGGAGGTCGTGTCGCATCGGTTCCGCGTTGGAAGGATCGAGCTCGACCTCGTTGCGCGGCGCGGGTGTCTGGTGGCATTCATAGAAGTGAAAGCACGGCGCGGGACGGCATTCGGCAGCCCGTTTGAAGCGGTGACGGGGGCAAAGCGCCGCGAGATTGTGAAGGCGGCACGGGTGTGGGTCGATCGCTACGGGCGCCCCTCTGACGTCTACCGCTTTGATTGCATAGCGTTGGTAGAGAGCAAGCTGGAGCACTTGGAAGACGCATTCCGTCCCGGGTGGCGGTAACGCATGTTTCGGTATATATTCGGGCCTCACACAGGAGGCTCGCAACCCCATGAGGGCTATCATGGCTGACCAGCCGAAGCTTTCCGACGACCGTCGGAAGGCGTTGACCTTGGCGATCACGCAAATCGAGAAGACCTGCGGCAAAGGGTCCATCATGCGCATGGGGGCGGACTCGCCCCAGGTACGCGTCGCCGGGATCTCGACCGGCGCGATCAATCTCGACGCCGCTATCGGGATCGGCGGTATCCCGCGCGGGCGCGTGACCGAGATCTTCGGGCCCGAATCGAGCGGCAAAACCACACTGGCGCTGCATGTGGTTGCCCATGCCCAACGCGACGGCGGGGCGGCGGCCTACATCGACGCCGAGCACGCGCTGGACGTCGAGTACGCCAAGAAGTTGGGCGTGGATATCGAGAACCTGCTCGTCTCCCAGCCCGACACGGGAGAGCAGGGCCTCGAGATCTGCGAGATCCTCGTCCGCTCGGGTGCCGTAGACGTGGTCGTCGTCGACTCCGTGGCCGCGCTGGTGCCGAAGGCCGAGATCGAAGGTGAAATGGGCGACTCGCTTCCCGGCCTCCAGGCCCGCCTCATGAGCCAGGCACTGCGCAAGCTCGCCGGCGCGATCAATCGCTCACGCACTTCGGTCATCTTCATCAATCAGCTGCGTGAAAAGATCGGCGTCATGTTCGGCAATCCGGAGACCACGAGCGGCGGTCGCGCGCTCAAGTTCTACGCTTCCGTGCGGCTCGACATGCGGCGCATCGGGCCGGTCAAAGAGCGGGAGGTCGTGATCGGGAACCACGTGCGCGTGAAGGTCGTGAAAAACAAAGTTGCGCCCCCGTTCCGCCAGGCCGAGTTCGACATCATGTTCGACGAAGGGATCAGCCACGAGTCATTGTTGGTCGACATCGCGGCGGAGGCCGGCATCATCGACAAGTCGGGCGCCTGGTATTCCTACGGCAAGGAGCGCATCGGCCAGGGACGTGAGAACGCCAAGCTCTACCTGAAGGATCACCCCGACATGTCGGCCGAGGTCGAGGGACGTGTAAGAGAACACCTCGGTGTGAAAACGACGCGCGCGGGCGAGGGCGGTACTCCTGACGAGGAGATCGCTGCGAGCGAAGAGTGATTCTGACCGGACTCGCCCCCGATCCACACCGGCCGGACTATCGGCTGGTCGAAGTGGATCGGGGGCGTTTTGCATCGCTGCCGGCCGAGGCATTGGCGGGACTCGATCTGCTCATCGGCCGAGAGATTAGTTCTCTCGTGCTCGAACGTCTCCAGGAGCTCGCCGATCTGGAAGCCGCGCATCGCGCCGCGCTGCGGGCTCTAGCACGCCGGGCGCACGCACGCCTCGATTTGCGACGCCGGTTGCTGCAAAAGCAACATCCACCTCACGCCGTGGAGGGAGCACTCGAGCGGCTCGCCTCACAAAACCTGCTCGATGACGCCCAGTTCGCAGCCGATTACGCGCGCCAAAAGTCACAACGGGGACGCGGCGCGGCACGGCTCGTGCGTGACCTCCAGGCCCAGGGAATCGAGCGTCGGCTCGCCGAGGATGCGGTGGCCACGGCGCTCGCCGCCGAAGGCGTCGATGCCGGCAACGCGATGCGTGCGCTGGCGGAGAAGCGGGCGCGGCAGCTCGCAGGGCTGCCGCCGCAAGTCCGCAAGCGTCGGTTGGCGGCGTTCCTAGCACGTCGCGGGTTCACGGGGCCGGACGTCCGTCAAGTTGTGGAGTCCTTGTAATGAATGAGAGCCATCAGCTTTCCGAGCCCACGCTCGCGGCTGAAGAACAGCGATTGATCGTTGCATATGCCAAGCGCCGCCACTCCTCATTCCTTGATCCCGGGCACCTGTTCTCGCAGCAGGAGCGCGAGCGCTATGCACTGGAACTATTAAAGGAAAAGGGCTTCTTGCCGCTGGAGGGAAAGTCAATCCTCGACGTCGGCTGTGGCTCGGGCACGTGGATCCTCCAGTTTGTGCGGTGGGGTGCGGATGCGAACAAAATTGCCGGTGTCGACGTCCGGTCGGATACGATAAAGCGGGCTCAGGATCGCGTACCCGCCGGCGTCAAACTCCATCAGGGCAACGCCGCCTCTCTGCCATATCCTGCCGACACGTTCGACATCGTCCTACAAGCCACCGTGTTTACCTCGGTGCTCGACAACGTCGTGCGACGCAAGATCGCATCAGAGATGGTTCGCGTCGTCAAGCCGGGCGGTATGATCATGTGGTACGACTTTGAAGTGAATAACGCGCGTAACCCCGACGTCCGCCGGGTGACCAAACGAGAAATCTTCGACCTCTTCTCGGGATGTCGCATCGATCTCCGGCGCGTAACACTGGCGCCACCACTCATTCGCATGCTCGCGCCATATTCCTGGCTCGTGACGTACATGCTCAGCCGGATTCCGCCGCTCTGTACCCATACTTTGGGAGCGATCACCAAGGCCGTCGTAGGCGCATGACTTAACTTCCGGCTAGACTGTAAGTTGGCTGGAAGGCCCGGTATATTCGTCGCATGCTTTCCGCGACGATCCGCCGCAAGTTCTTGGACTTCTTTACCGCCAGGGGACACCGCGAGGTGCCGAGCGGTCCCCTTGTCCCACCCGACGACCCCACGCTGCTGTTCACGAACGCCGGAATGGTGCAGTTCAAGCGTGTGTTTCAGGGGTTGGAACGCCGGGAGTACGCGCGCGCCGTCACCTGCCAGAAGTGCGTCCGCGCAGGCGGCAAGCACAATGACCTCGAGCAGGTGGGGCACACAGCCCGTCATCACACCTTCTTCGAGATGCTCGGCAATTTCTCCTTCGGCGAGTACTTCAAGAAGGAGGCGATCGAGTACGCCTGGGAATGGGTGACCAGCAAGGAATGGCTGGGGATCGATCCCGATCGGCTGTACGTGACCGTGCACCACTCGGACGACGAAGCGCGCGCGCTGTGGCGAAAGGTCACCGGAATCTCGAACGAACGGATCTTCGGCCTCGGCGACAAGGACAACTTCTGGCAGATGGCAGATACGGGCCCTGCCGGGCCGAACACCGAGCTCAACGTCGATCTCCGCAGCAAAGCGGAACGCGGGAAGGGCGAGCTCACAACGGAGCAGTTCGTCGAGCTAAACGAGCAGGGCAAGCTGCTCGAGATCTGGAACCTGGTATTCATGCAGTACGATCTGCAACCCGACGGGTCGCGCAAATCCCTGCCGAAGCCATCCGTGGACACGGGGGCTGGGCTCGAGCGCATCGCGGCGGTCATGCAGAACGTGCCATCCAATTTCGATACGGATCTGTTTCAGCCGATCATTGCCCAGGCAGCCGAAATCGTCGGACGGCCGTACGATCGCGGTGCCGCGGGTGCTCCCTATCGCGTGCTGGCGGATCACGCGCGTGCCGTCGCATTTCTGCTCGCCGACGGCGTCTATCCGTCGAACGAAGGCCGCGGTTACGTCTTGCGGCGCATTCTGCGGCGCGCCGTCCGTCACGCCTGGCTCCTCGGCCGCCGCGACCCGACACTGGCGCCGCTGACCAAGAGCGTGATCAGCCTGATGGGTGGCGTATATCCCGAGCTCGTCCACAAAGACGCTCACATCGAGCGGGTCACCCGCGCGGAAGAGGAACGCTTCCTCGAAACCATCGAAGGCGGTCTCGGCCGGCTCGAAGAGCTGAAGGGCGCCAAAGCGATTTCGGGCGACGAGGCGTTCAAGCTCTACGACACCTTCGGGTTTCCGATCGATCTGACGCAGATGATCGCGGCGGAGCGCAAACAGGAGGTGGATACCGCGGGCTTTGACCGCGCCCTGGAGCAGCAGCGGAGCCGGTCGAGGGCGGCGAGAAAGGCCGGGACACGGGAAACGGGACACGCGAAAGGGGGCGAGTGGGTTGAGGTGAAATCGAAAGGCCGGCAGAAGTGGGTAGGGTACGAAGCCACCAAGGCCGAAACAGAGCCGATCGCGTTCCGCCAGACTGGCGACCAGCTCGAGCTGATCCTCGAGGAGAACCCCTTCTATGCAGAATCCGGCGGGCAGGTCAGCGACACTGGCGTGGTCAAGGGCGATGGGTGGGAGTTGACAGTCGAGGGCGTCGAAAAGGTCGACGGCAAGAACGCGGTGGTCGGCACGTTCGGTGAGACGTTCGAGCCCACCCCCGCGGTCGCGCAGGTCAACGAGGCGCGCCGTCGCAATATCGAGCGCAATCACACGGCCACGCACCTCGTGCACGCCGCGCTGCGAAAGATTCTGGGCGCGCACGTGCGGCAAGCCGGCTCGGTCGTGGCGCCGGAGCGCCTGCGGTTCGACTTCAGTCATCACGGGCCGATCGCGGACGCCGCGCTCGCGCGAATCGAAGCGGAAGTGAACGAGCACATCTGGGCGAGCCTGCCCGTCGAGACGCGTGAGATGAAGTACAAGGACGCGATTGCGGCCGGCGCGATGGCGTTCTTCGCCGACAAATACGGCGACGTGGTGCGGGTAGTGGATGTCCCCGGCGTGTCGCTCGAGCTGTGCGGCGGAACGCACGTGGGGACGACCGGACAGATAGCGCTGTTTCGATTCACGCACGAGACCGGCGCGGCGGCCGGCGTGCGCCGGATCGAAGCGCTCACCGGGCCGGCGGCGTACCGCTATGCGCTCGATTTGCAGAGTCGGCTGTCGGAGGCCTCCGCGCTGCTGAAAACGCAGCCTGAGCATCTCGCGAAGCGGATCGAGGCGATGCTCGAGGAGAATCGGAAGCTGGAACGGCGAATCGGCGAGCTGCTGCGACAGGGAGCAGGCAGCGGAGAGCAGGGAGCAGTTGAAAAAATTGGCGACGTGGAGCTTCATATCGCTGAATCGCCGCTGGATGATCGCGCCCAAATCGCGGCGCTGATGGATGGCTTCCGGGAGAAGCATAAGGATGCTATCTCGGTGCTGTTCACCGTGGGCGACAAGCCCGGCATTCATGTGGCGGTCACGAACAGCCTGGTCGCGCAGGGCATAAAGGCGGGCGACATCGCCAACGCCATTGCGGCGACAACGGGTGGCAAAGGCGGCGGACGCGCGCAGTTCGCATCGGCGGGTGTTGGTGATGCCGCGAAGCTGCGGGACGCGCGGGACCAGACTCCTCGCATTGTGAGAGAACTCCTCAGGCGATGACTCGAGACGACGTCAGGAGATGGCTGGACTCGCGCAAGCCAACGCCGCCACACGCGCTGCGTGAGCGGATCAATCGCGCGGTGGTCGAGCTACTCCCCGCTCCCAGCTCCCCGCTCCCAGCGTATTTGGCGCAGCTGGGCCAGACGCTGCTCGAGCGGGTGGCGGGCAAGCCAAAGGGCGGCCGCGAGCTCGCGCTCGATCTGCTCGCGGCGGATGCGTTCGCCACGTATGCCTTCGAAGCCCAGGCGGAGGAGGGATCACTCCATGAGCCTTGATGGTTCGGGTCTGCTCGTTCTCGTGGATCCCGTTCGCACGACCGGCGCGGAGGCGGCGCGGATCGGCCGGGAGGCGAAATCGGTCGGCGTCCGGGGGTTGCTCATCGGCTCGTCCTTTGACGGCGCCGCGCAGACGCACGAGGTGGCGCGCGCGCTGCGGGAGAACGCGCCGGGGATTCCCGTCGTCCTGTTTCCGGGCTCCGCCATGCAGCTCACCGATCAGGTGGATCTGGTGCTGTTCCTGTCGCTCGTCTCGGGCCGGAATCCGCAATACCTGATCGAGGAGCACGTGCGCGCGGTGCCGTTCCTGCAGCAGCATCCGGTGCGGACGCTGTCGACCGCCTATATCCTCATCGACGGCGGGCGCGTGACGAGTGTCGAATCTGTGAGCCAGACGCGCCCGCTGCCGGCCGACAAGCCGGAGCTTGCGGCCGCGCACGCCACCGCTGCCCAGCTCATCGGCATGCAGGCGGTCTATCTCGACGCCGGCAGCGGGGCGGAACGCCCCGTCCCAGCCGCGGTGATCCGCGCCTGCCGCGCGGCGGTGCCGGAGCGGCCGCTCTTCGTGGGCGGGGGGATCAGGACACCGGCTCAGGTTCGGGCGGCACGTCAGGCTGGAGCCAATTTCGTGGTAATCGGGACCCTTATAGAGGAAGGGCACCCCTCCAAAGCCGATCTGGAGGCGCTGGTCGAGGCCGCGCGGTGAGCGTCGAGCGGATCCGTGAGGCATTGGACGGCCTCGCCGCCCTGGCGGGACGCATGGCCGCCGAACACGCCGACACCATCGCCGCCATCGCCGAGCGCTACGAGACGACGCTGCAATCGGGCGGGACGCTCTTTTTTGCGGGTAACGGCGGCAGCGCCGCCGACGCGCAGCACCTCGCCACCGAGTACGTCGTGCGGTATCAGACCAACCGCCCTCCGATGCGCGCGGTGGCGCTGACGACCGACAGCTCGCTGCTGACCGCCTGCGCCAACGACCTCGGTTTCGATGAAGTGTTCGCGCGCCAGGTCGAAGCGCTCGCCGAGCCGGGCGATCTGCTCGTGCTCCATTCGACGAGCGGGGAAAGCCCCAACGTGATCCGCGCCGCCCAGGCCGCCAAAGCGCGCGGTGTCGGCGTGGTCGCGCTGCTCGGCAAAACCGGCGGCCATTTGCGCGAGCTGGCGGATCTGTCGCTGATCGTTCCCGCCGACGACACTGCGCGTATCCAGGAGCTGCACCTGGCGATCGAACACGTGATCTGCGATCTCGTCGAAGAGAGGTTGCGCGCGGGGTGATCGACCTCAGCGGCCGGCGAGCCTTCGTCACGGGAGGCGGGCGGGGGATCGGTCGCGCGACCGCAGTGCTGCTGGCGCGCGCGGGAGCGCAGGTCGCGATCGGATACCGGGAACGGAAGCCGGCGCCGGAGCGCGCATTCGTCGCGATGATTGGCGGTGACCTCGGGGATGCCGCCGTCGCGCGCCGCGCCGTGGCGGACGCCGTGCGGGCGCTGGACGGTGGCCTCGACCTCCTCATCGTCAATCACGGCGTCTGGTCGCCCGAGACCGTCGCGCTCGAGCAGATGAGCGAGGAGCAGTGGACAGCGACCCGGCGGGCGAATCTCGATTCAGCGATCTACGTCTGTCGCGCGGCGATCCCCAACATCTCCCCGGGCGGCAGCGTCGTGCTCGTCTCGTCGACCGCGGGCCAGCGGGGCGAGGCATTTCACGCCGACTATGCGGCGACCAAGGGTGCCGTGATCGCGCTGACCAAATCGCTCGCCGTCGAGCTGGCGCCGAACATCACGGTCAACTGCGTCGCCCCGGGCTGGGTCGATACGGAGATGGCGGAGAAGCCCTACGCCGCCGGCGGACGCGCCGCGATCGAGCGCACCATTCCGCTCGGCCGCGTTGCGAGCGCCGACGATATCGCAGGCCCGATCCTGTTTCTCTGCTCGCCCCTGGCGCGCCACATCACCGGCGAAGTGCTCAATGTGAACGGGGGCTCGGTGCTCTGTGGGTGATCTCCAGATCCCGCCGGAAGTGCTCAAGATCGCTCAAAAACTCGAGAATGCGGGATACGAAACGTGGTGCGTAGGGGGTGCCGTACGAGACAACCTCCTCGGCCTCGAGAATCACGACTTCGACCTGACCACGGCGGCGCCGCCGGCAACGGTGCAGCAGCTGTTCAAGCGCACGGTGCCGGTTGGGATCGCCCACGGCACCGTGGCCGTGCTGGACGCCAACAATCAGCCGCATGAAGTCACGACCTTCCGCAAGGACATCCAGACCGATGGACGGCACGCCGTCGTGGAATTCGGCGTCTCGCTGATGGATGACCTCGCGCGGCGCGACTTTACGATCAACGCCATCGCGTATCATCCGCTCCGCCATGACTGGCAGGATCCGTTTCAGGGCCAGCAGGACCTCGGCAAGAGACTCATCCGCTCGGTGGGAGATCCGAACTGGCGGTTTCAGGAAGACTATTTGCGGATTCTGCGCGCCCTGCGCTTCAGCGCACGCTTCGAATTTCGGATTCACCCCCGCACGCTCGAGGCCGCAAAGGCGAATGCACAGGGTCTGGCCCAGCTCTCGGCGGAACGGGTGCGCGATGAGTGGTTCAAGGGCATCGCGACCGCGCAGAAGGTGTCGAAGCTCGTGACGTTGTGGCGCGACGTCGGCGCAACCCGGATCTGGCTTCCCGAGCTGCGGGATGCGGGAAGCGGGATGGAGGATGCCCTCAAAGCCGTCGATAAACTGCCGCGCGATCCCGTGCTGATCACCGCCTTTCTGTCCAAGGATCCGGCCTCGCTGCTGATTCGCCTGAAATCCTCCAATCGCGATATCGAGCGCGGCCGAGCGATCGGCCAGTGGGGGCAGAGCGATCGATATCCCGACCCGAAGAACCCGGCGGCGGTGCGGCGCTGGTTGTCGCAGGTCGGGGAGAGCGCAGCGGACCTGCTGGAATTGCGCCGGGACAAGGCGTTGCACGCTGCCGTTGCTGCGATCCGAGCGCGCAATGATCCGTTGACGCTGAAGGACCTCGCGGTCAAAGGAGAAGACCTGATCGCGACGGGAGTGCGGCCCGGGCCGGACGTGGGGGACCGGCTGCGCCAGATGCTCGACGAGGTGTTGGAGGATCCGTCGCGCAACACGCGCGACTATCTCCTCTCCCGTGTTTAGCGCGCTGCTGTATGCCCTCGTGGCGGCGTTTGGGAATGTCCTGGGCGCTCTCGCCGTCACCCGTCGTGCGGTGCGCGAGCTGCGCATCATCGAGCTGCTGGTCGCTTTTGGGGCGGGCTTCATGCTCGCGGTGGCGATCGTGGAGCTCCTGCCCGCTGCGCTGTCGCGCAGCGGCACCGCCGGACCGGCCCTGGTTCTGGCCGGTTACCTCGCGGTGCATCTGACGCAGCATACCGTCACGCCGCACTTCCATTTTGGTGAGGAAACGCATCCCGTCAGCTCCGTCGCGGGGACGTCGGCACTCGTGGGTCTGTTGCTGCACACCTTCTTCGACGGTGTCGCGATCGCGAGCGCGTTTCTCGTGCGGCCCGAGCTCGGCGTGATGGTGTTCGTCGCAATTTTCCTGCACAAGCTACCCGAGGGAGTGACGATCTCGAGCATCATGCTGGCAGGAGGCAGAAGTGGCGGCCGCGCCGTCGGTGCAGCCGCGCTGCTCGGTCTCGCCACCCTGATCGGAGTCGTCCTCACGGATCAGGTCGGGTTTCTGGTCCAGCACGGGCTCGCCCTTTCGGCCGGCGTGACCATCTATGTCGCCGCGTCGAACCTCGTGCCCGAATTTCAGGGTAAGAGAGGATGGCGGCTGCCCACGGCATTCTTCACGGGCGCGCTCGTGTTCTTTCTCACCAAGATGCTGATGGATGGTCTGTCGTGACCGAACCGACGTTGTTTCAAGGATCGAGCGAGCCCCTCGCCGCCCGCATGCGGCCGAGGACCCTCGAGCACTTCCTCGGGCAAGAGCACCTCCTCGGTCCCGGCAAGGCATTGGGCGATCTCATCCGCCGCGGAGACGTGGGCTCCTGCATTTTCTGGGGACCGCCGGGCTCCGGCAAAACGACGCTCGCCAAGATCATCGCCAATTACACCGAGCGGCATTTCGAGCCGTTCTCGGCCGTCACCGAGGGCGTCGCGCGCGTGCGCGAGATCATCAAGGAGGCGGAAGAGCGGCTCAAGTACCAGGGGCAGGGGACGATCCTCTTCTGCGATGAGATCCATCGCTTCAACAAGGCACAGCAGGACGCGTTTCTTCCCTGGGTCGAGAACGGCATCATCACCCTCATCGGTGCGACGACGGAGAACCCGAGCTTCGAGCTCACCAGCGCGCTCCTGTCCCGGTGCCGGGTGTTTGTGCTCCAACCACTCACGGATGAACACATCAGGACGGTGCTCGTCCGAGCGCTCGAAGAAACGGGAAACGGGAAACGCGACACGGGAAGCGTGTTGTCGCAAGAGGCCATGGATGCATTGATCAAACACGCGCAGGGGGATGCGCGGCGGGGCTTGAACACGCTCGAGGCGCTTCTCAAGCACATCGCCGTATCTCGTGTCCCGTTTCCCGTTTCTCGCGACACCGTCATGCAGGTGCTGGAGCGTCCCTTACCAGTCTACGACAAGGGCGGCGAGCAGCACTACAATCTGATCTCTGCATTGCACAAGGCGGTGCGCGGGTCCGACGCGGATGGTGCGCTGTATTGGCTCGCCCGTATGCTCGCAGGTGGCGAGGATCCATTGTACATCGCGCGCCGCCTCGTGCGCATGGCGAGCGAGGATATCGGGCTCGCGGATCCGCGGGCTCTGAGCGTCGCGCTCGCAGCGAAGGACGCGTATCACTTCCTCGGCAGTCCGGAAGGGGAGCTCGCGCTCGCGGAAGCGGCGATTTACCTGGCGACGGCCCCGAAATCGAATTCTGCCTACACCGCATTTGGCGACGCGCAGGCGGCGGCGCAGGAACATCCCGCGGAGCCGGTGCCGCTCCACATCCGCCAGGCACCGACGCCGCTGATGAAGGAGCTGGGCTACGGCGAAGGGTACAAGTACGCGTTCGATTCTCACGACGCGTATTTCCCGCAGGAATACTTGCCGGAGAGTCTGCGCGGGACGGTGTGGTACCAACCCAGTGATTTCGGATACGAGAAAACGGTGAAAGAGCGGATGGCGTGGTGGCTCGAGTTGAAGAAGAAATCGCTGTGATGTAGATCGCATCCGCGCTGTGGCGAGCGAAATGCGAGGCCTGACGCATAAGGCGTGAGCGGCGACACAAACAAAGACCAAACTCCCGCATGACTCACCAGGGAATGCTTCTTGCTTCTTAGCGCCGCGCTGCCTCAGAGCAAACCCGTCGAAAGACGGCGACGCAGAGTCACGGGGCTACCACGGGAATCTCCGTATGCCAGCCGGGCCGCCAGCAAATCGACTCCGATCGATTGCGGCGGCCCGGCCGTGTTTCGGGAGTCGACAATGATCTAATCATCGCTGCTCAGAGCAAAACCGCCGAAAGGCGGTGACGCAGAGCTACGGGGCTACCGCGGCGCGAGCCGCCACGCCAGCCGGGCCGCCAGCGTCGACCTCTCGTCGAAGTTGGAGGCTCCGATGCTCCGTCACGCGTGCCTGTTCGTCGCCCTGCTCCTTGCTGCCTGTAACATCGAACGCCGTCAACCCCTCGGCCCGGACAGTCACGTCGCGCAGGTGGTCGTGACGCCCGAGACCGTCACGGTCAATCCACTCGGGCTCCAACAGTTTCACGCCTACGGGCGGACGGACGTCGGGGACAGCGTTCCGGTCAGTGTCCGTTGGAGTGCGTCTGCCGGCACGATCACCCAGAGCGCGCTCTTGACGGCCGATTCCTCCGAGAATGATGTCACGATCACCGCGTCAATGACCGAGCGGTTCACTGCCTCGGCGTCGCTCACCGGAAGCGCCATCGTGCATAAACGCCGTCTCGTAGCGATCGACCTCACGCCGAACGCCGTCACACTCTCTTTTGGTGGGAAGCAGCAGTTCTCCACGAAGGGAATCCGCAGTAACGGCGATACGGTTCCCGTGTCTGTCGCGTATACGGCCACCGGAGGAACGATCAGTTCGAGCGGACTCTACACCGCAGGCGCTGCCGCCGGTGCATTCCGCGTCATCGCCACGCAGGCCAAGGGTCTGGCGGACACGGCCGTTGTCACGATTACCGCCCTGCCGCCGCCTCCGCCTCCGCCCCCCCCGCCCCCCCCGCCCCCCCCGCCGCCGCCGCCGCCGCCGCCGAGTAGATCCGGTTGGTATGTCGCTCCCACTGGCAGCAGCAGTGGTGATGGCAGCACGGCGAAGCCATGGGATCTGCAAACGGCGCTGAACGGAGGGAACAACAAGGTGCAGCCCGGTGACACGATCTGGCTCCGGGGTGGCACGTATCCGGGCTCATTCTCGAGCAATTTGACCGGATCGGCTTCCGCCCCGATCGTCGTGCGTCAGTATCCCGGCGAGCGGGCGACACTGGACGTCGGGACGTCGCAGAACGATGTCCTCGCGATCGACGGATCGTATGCGATGTACTGGGGCTTCGAGATCATGTCGTCCAGTACGCTGCGCTTCGGCACCGCGGGCACGGGCAGCCCCCCGCGCGGCGACGGAGTCTACGTCCGCAACGCGTCGAATATCAAGCTGATCAACCTGATTGTGCACGACGTGGGGCACGGGACCTACACGGAGAACACTGCCCACAATATCGAGATCTACGGCTGGATCATTTATAACGGCGGCGTTGAGGATGCGAACCGCTCCGACGGCCACGGCATCTATATCAAAAATGATGGCATCGGCTTCAAGGTTGCCCGCGACAACGTGATCTTCAACCAGTTCGGCTTCGGCATCCACGGGTACGCCGAGGGCGGCACCAATCTCAAGAACCTGGTATTCGACGGGAACGTGTTATTCAACAATGGCACGCCGTCGGACTTCGACAACCCGAACATGCAGCTGGGAGGACTAGTCGTCGCGGATAACGACACGGTGACGAGGAACATGGTGTATTTCTCACCGGGCGTGTCGTCTGGGAACGGAAACGTCCGCATCGGATACAACGCGACGGTGAACGGGACGGCGGTGGTGAGCAATAACTACATCGTCGGTGGCACCCAGACGTTGGAACTCGGCTACTGGACCAATCTCGCAGTGCAAGGAAATACCATTGTGGCGCCGAACCGAGTGGTCACGCAGCATGACGGCGCGTCGTCGTCTACCCAGCGGTGGACAAGCAACGTGCACTACCACGACCCCGCGTCGCAGGAGTGGCAGCTCGGTGGCTCCATTTACACGTTCCCGAACTGGGAATCCCGCGTCGGGGCCGTTGACCAGGCGTCGGCTGGGTCGCCTTCCACGCCGCAAGTGTTCGTGCGCCCCAACCGCTACGAGGCGGGGCGCGGCACGATCGTGATTTACAACTGGTCGCTGCAGGCTGCGGTGCCGGTGGATGTCTCGGGTGTTGTGGCGGTGGGAAACCGTTACCAGGTCCGCAACGTGCAGGACATCTTCGGTGCCCCGGTTGCGAGCGGCACGTACGCGGGCGGCACGATCTCCGTTCCCATGAACGGCGTGACGCCACCGCAGCCGATCGGTGGCTCCTTCAAGCCGTTAATCAAGACGGGCCCGAACTTCGACGCATTTGTAGTGACGAGCGCACCATGATGCGGTCGTTGACGATCAATGGCAGTTCCCGGATCCGTGGTCGGCGAAGCTGTATCCGGGGGCCGGGATGAAGTCCCAGATGTAGCTGTCCGGGCCGAGCGTCAGCTTCAAGACGCCGTACGCGTCGGATATGGCTTCCGTGTTGGGCGCGATGGATGACGGCATGCTCGTCGCATACCCGCCGACGCCCACATTGAACTCGCGGATTCCGTAATCGTACTGCTGCCCATTGAGGACGATCTCCGCGCCCGCTGCGTACAGATCGTTCCAGATCGGGAGGACGCCCGACGCGCTGTGCCAGCTGGGATCGTCCGACGAGAAGAAGAGCGGGTAATGGAACATCGCAATCGTGCACGGCTTCGTGTTGGCCGCGAGGTCCGCCTTGAGCCACTGTTCCTCGACCGAGCCGGTGCCCGAGTTGATCGCCGTGGTGTTATTGAGCACCACGACATGCCAATACGGACCGAGGTCGAAGCTGTAGTAGTACCTCGCCGAGTCGCCCACGCCTGGTTTGAAGTACGTATAGAAGGCGTTGGCGCCCACCACGTCGTATTCATGGTTGCCCACCACGGCGTGCGTCCTGGCTTTGTGGCGACCCCACGTGGGAGTGTAGCAGTTGGTGTAATTCGTCGCGCTGCCGCTGGGATTCACATTGTCGCCGAGCACGAACACGCTGCCCGGAAGGCCGTCGAGGATCTGGGCGGTCGCTTCGTCTTCATCGGTGCCGCACGACGCGATGTTCGAGGCGCCCGAGAAGACCATCACCGAGCTTGGATCGAGCACCCGGACGACGAACTGATCCGTGCCCGCGGCGCCGTCCTTGTCCGTCACCGTGACCGTCGCGGTGCGCTGCCCGGGGACGGCATACACGTGGCTCGCGGCGATCGGGACGGATTGGTCGTTCGTGCTCCCTGCGTCCGTCGCGCCATCGCCCCAGTCGATCGTATAAGACCACGGATAGTCGTTTGCGCCGGAGTCTGTGAATCCCGCCTGGAGGGTTAACGCCGTCCCGGCGACTACCGACTGGTCCGGTCCCGCGTTCACCACGGGCGGCAGGTTGCCGATGGTGACGCTGGTGGACGCCGGCGCGCTCGACGCGCCCTTCGCGTCTGTCACCGTCAACGTCACCGTGTAAGTACCGACCGGATAGGAATGCGTTACCGTTGCGGTGGTCGCTGTGCTGCCGTCGCCCAAGTCCCACGCGTAGGTCAGCGGTGTGTTGTTGTCCGGATCGCGAGACTGCGTGCCGTCCAGCGTGAGCGACCCTTCGGAGTTGTATGGGCCGCCCGGGTTGGCGACCGGCGGCTGATTCTGTTGTGGGCTGCTCGACCGGCAGAGTGCGCTGCCCTGGTCGGCGAACGTGCCACCGGCGACCGGTACGAACTGCCAGTCATAACTCGTGGGCCATAGCGTCATCTTGATGACGCCGTAGTCCACGTTGCTCCGCACTTCGCTGTTGGCGATCGGATTGCCGGGCCAACTGTACAGCGAGTTGCCGCCCGTGCCGACGACGAACTCGCGGATGCCTCGTGCCGTATCGAGGACGCCGTTCGGCGTCTGCGGGGCGAACCGCTCATAGTCGTGGTCGTGTCCGTTGATGACGACGTCCGCGTAGTTGTCGTACAACGCTTGCCAGATTGGCTGCGTCGCCAGCGTGCTGCCGTTTCCGCCCGAGCTGAATCGCGGGTGATGCCAGTAGGCCAGCGTGCATGTCGCCGGGTGCGCGGCGAGATCGGCGCGCAGCCACTGCTCCTGCGGCGAGCCGGCGCTCATGTCGAGGCTCGAGTTGATGACCACGATGTGCCACGCCCCGAGGTCGTAGCTGTAGTAGCCAATGCCCGAATCACCCGCCGCCGCGCCCCAGTACACGAAGTAGCCCGGCGCGCCCGCGCCCGTCCCGTGGTTGTATTCGTGGTTACCGGTCGAGGGGCGCGTCCGTGCCTTGTGTCGACCCCAGGATGGATCGAAGCAGTTCATGTAGTCCGACAGCGAGCCGTCCGGATAAGCGCCGTCGCCGAAGGTCGCAACCTGGCCGACGATCCCGTCGAGCACTTTGGCCGTGCCCTCCTGACTGGAGCGCGAGCAGTCCGCGATATCGCCCGCCCCTGCCAGCACCGGGGGACCAGAGCTCGGCTGCACCGTCACCACCGCTGTCCCGGTCTTGTCCTGGCTCGTGGCGCTGATGGTGGCATTGCCGGGGCTGAGACCGACGACGGATCCGTGGGCACTCACGTTGGCCACGCTGGGTGTGCCGCTTGTCCAGGTCACCGTGGCGCCGCCGATGGGATTGCCGTTCGCATCCTTCACGGTCGCGATGAGCTGCACGGTGCTGTTGAGCGCGATCGTTGCCGTTGCCGGTGTCACGTCGACCGACGCAACTGGAACGGTCGTGACGGTGATCGCGGCGGTGCCGCTCTTGCCTTCACTCGTGGCTGTTACGGTGATGGGTCCGCCGCCGGTCTTGCCAGTCACAAGCCCGTTACCGTCGACTTGCGCGATCGTGGTATCGCTCGCGGACCAGGTGACCACGCGGCCGGTCAGCGGATTGCCGTCCGCATCCTTCGGCGTGGCGGTGAGCTGCACGGTTGCTCCGACTTCCACGCTCGCGGACGGCGGGGCGACGGTCACCGCGGCGACCGGCACGCGCGTGTGACAGGCGGTACTCCCGGTATCGCTGAAGGTCTGGCCCGCGACCGGCACGAATTGCCACGCGTAGCTCGCGGTGTCCAGGGTCAGCTTGAGAACACAGTACGTTGCGCCGTTTCGCACTTGACTGTTGGGCTTCACCCCGCCGGGCTTCTGAAGATTCTGACCACCGGTGCCCACGATGAATTCACGCAGGCCCTTGACGGCATCCGCCGCTCCGGCAGGCGTCTGCGGCGCGAATCGCTCATAGTTGTCGTAGTGCGCATTCACGACGACGTCCGCGCTGAACTCGTATAGCGCGTCCCAGAGCGGTTTGACGGATGCGAGATTATTGCTGCCAGTGGAGCTGAAACGCGGATGATGCCAATAGGCGAGCGTGCACTTCTTGGTATTTGCCGTGAATTGGTCGCGCAGCCATTGCTCCTGGGCCGAGCCGGCTGCCATCGCGATATTGTCGTTCAACACCATGATGTGCCAGGCGCCGATGTCGTAGCTGTAGTAGTACTTGGCGGAATCACCTCCGGCAGGACCGAAGTACTTGAAGTATCCTCCCGCTCCCGCGGTCTTGTAATCCGTCTCGCCCACCGATGGCCGCGTGCGCGTCTTATTTCGTCCCCACGAGGGCCCGTAGCAGTTGTTGAAGTCGGTCAGCGAGCCGTTGCCGTTGATGTTGTCGCCGACGGTGAACACGGTCGCGGTTGGGTAGTTGTCGAGTAGGAGTCCCGTAGCCTCATCGTTCGTTCGGTCACAGCGCGCGATGTCACCGGCGCCGATCAGCACGGCCGCGGATCCAGACGGGCCCGTGGGCCTAATCGAGCGGGGGATGGCGGGAGGCGGGGCAGTGTGCGATGGCGGTGCGGAGGTCGGGACGCTGTCGGTACAGGTTGTGAGCAACATCAGGCCGAGCATCCGCACTGCGAGGCCGACGCGGGGAAAGCGCGATCTCATCATACCGTCCAAGTTGGCGGGTCTAGGGCAATCGGCCGATGCGCACGGGGTGCAAGCGCAGTGCCGCCGCTCTCACGAGCCACCGCTTTGCGGCGCCGGTAGTTGCGACGACGCGGGCGGGTGCGTGCGATCAAGCTGTTTCGGCGCGCCGTCATAACTGAGCGGAGTTGCCACACCATGCCATCTCACAACTCTGCAATTGGCGCTTTTGTGGGGCACGTATTCGGTATAGAAGTTGCCCCCTGGATCTGCTCCCTTGGCAAAGGTCGATCCTGATGTCCCGCGTACTGTTACGCTCACTGGCTCCAACGGTCTGTCTCATGGTGGTCGCTGCTTGCGAACCCAACGGCGTCGGCCCGATGAAGGACGCCGCCCTCGTCCTGGTCGCCGATGTCTCGACCACGTCCGTCGCCACCGTAGTGGTGGACGTGACCGCGGCGGACATTCCGACCACACTCGTCTTCAACATCACGGTCGTTAACGGCGTCGCGGCGGGGACCATCGTTGTACCGGCAGGATCTCAGCGTACGGTCGCGATGCGTGCCTACGACGCCGCCGGTGTGGAGACGCACAGCGGATCCGTCACGCTGAATGTGCAACCAGGCACCAACCCAACGATCACCATCAACCTGCAGCCACTGACCGGCGACGTGCCGATCAGCGTGACGCTGGGGAGCATAACGGTGTCCGTCACGCCGACGACGCTCACTCGAGCGGTAGCCGATACGTCACGCCTCAAAGCATCGATCACGGACTGGAATGGCCTGGCGGTGAGCGGTGCCGTCCGGTGGGCGACGCATGATCCCGGCATTGCGACCGTGGATGACGGTGGGCTCGTGACGGCCGTACATGCTGGAAGCACGACGGTGGTTGCGACATTCCAGGGAGCTGCCGGTCGCGCGACGATCACCGTCACACCGTAGGGAGTTACGGGAAGCGGAGATCCCTCGGGTGCCAGGCACTGGACGTGCGCGAATCGCCGCCGCGGCTGTCGCGGTTCTGGTGGTAGGGTCCTGCCTGGCTGGCGACCCCACCGGAACACCGCTGCATCGCTCGGACGCACGGCTACTGCTCCAGGCCGACCTCTCCAGCACGAGTGTCGCCAGCCTCGTCGTCGAAGTCACGGCTGCTGATATTCCAACGCCCCTCGTATTCAACATCCCGGTCGAGCAGCGCGTGGCCACGGGGACGATCACGCTGCCTGCGGGCGCGAGTCGCACGATGGCCCTTCGCGCCTTCGATGCGGGCGGCGTGGAGACCCACCGCGGCTCCGTCACCGTCGACGTTCTGCCTGGCGCAAATCCGACGATCACACTCGTGCTGCAACCCCTGGCCGGCGATGTACCCATCACCGCCACGTTGGGAAGCTTCACCGTGACGTTGGCGCCCGCGACAGATACGCTGATGATCGGGGATACCGTCTCGTTCACGGCCACGATCCTCGACGCCAATGGCAACCCCGTGGCGGCGCAGGTCGCGTGGGGTACGCTTGCCCCCGGCGTGGCATCCATCGTGGCTACCGCCCAGCAGACGGGACGCGTCACCGCGAACCATCCGGGGCAAACCACGGTGGTCGCGACGTATGGAGGGACGGCGGCTCCAGCCACCGTTGTCGTCGCTGGATGGTTCGCCGCACCGAGTGGCTCGAGCGGCGGCGACGGCTCGCGCCGACCATGGGACCTGCAGACCGCGCTGAATGGCGGCCACGGGGCGGTGCAGCCGGGCGACACGATCTGGCTGCGGGGCGGCACGTATTCCGGAACATTCACCACGACGCTCGCGGGCACGTCCGGCGCCCCGATCGTGGTCCGGCAGTATCGAGGTGAGCGAGCGACGATCGATGGGGGCGCGGCAACGCTCGAGACGTTCACCGTCGACGGCCAGTGGGCGGCCTACTGGGGGTTCGAGATCATGCAGTCGGGCACCGCGCGCTTCTGTGACAACTGTATCGGCCTGCGGCCGACCGGGGTGTACGTCCGCAACGCGCACGACGTGAAGCTCGTCAACCTGATCGTGCATGACGTGGGCCATGGCATCTTTACCGAGCCGGCCGCTCACAATATCGAGATTTATGGCTGGATCATATACGACGGCGGAAACGACAACGCGATTCGCTCGGACGGCCACGGCATCTATATCAAGAACGACGGCACCGGTTGGAAGACTGTCCGCGATAATGTCGTGTTTAATCAGTTCGGCTTTGGGATCCACGCGTTTACCGGATTCGGCACGGGCGCGTTGAAGAATCTCATATTCGACGGGAACGCACTCTTCAACAACGGGACGATATCGGAGTTCGACAATCCCAACTTCCAGCTCGGTGGCAATGAAATAGCGGACAACGACACCGTGACGAGCAACATGGTGTATTTCTCTCCCGGTGCGTCGGGTTCCGTCAACGCGCGGCTCGGCTTTCAAGGGTTGATGAACGGAACCGTGGTGGTGCACGATAACTACATGACCGGCGGCGGCGACGTACTCGACGTGGGCTTCTGGCTGGCTTCGATCGTCACGGGCAATACGTTGGTGGGCTCGAGCACGATGGTAAATGTGCACGACACGAGTACGGTGGGGTGGCAGTGGGGGGGGAACCACTATTGGCGGGACCCCGCCCTCACCGAGTGGACCTATCGTGGCACCGACTATACCTTCGCCAACTGGAAAGCGGCGACCGGCCTGGGATCAACAGACGTGGCGACGCCCGGACAGCCCGTCATGACTCAGGTATTCGTCCGGCCCAACCGCTACGAGCCGGGGCGTGCTCACATCGTCATCTATAACTGGAGCGGCCAGCCGACGGTGTCGGTGAGCCTCTCCAACATCGTGCGCGCGGGTTCGCACTACGACGTGCGCAACGTGCAGGATGTGTTTGGTGCTCCCGTGCTGAGCGGGACGTACGGTGGCGGGTCGGTTGCTATTCCGATGAACGGCGTGACGCCCCCAACCCCGATTGGCGGATCTCCGCGGCCGCCCATCAAGACGGGACCGAACTTCGATGTTTTTCTGGTGACGAGCGGGCCTTAGGCTTGCGCGAGGCTGCGAACCGGCGCTAAGTCCTCGCGGCGCCGTCGCGGCGCCATGAACGCCTGCTGGAGCGCCTGGACGTTGTGGAACCGGGCTTCCTGCCAGCGGCGGAGTGCTGGATCGGCCCGCACGGCGGCGGCGACTTCGCGGATCCCGTCCGCGACCAGGTGTTCCGGCTCGAATCCGAGAACGCGGCGGATCTTTGCAAAGCTGACGCGGTAGTCGCGCGCGTCGGCCGCATCATCGCGACGCTCGATCTGGACGTTGCCTACGATCTCCGCGACCATCTCCCCAATCTCACTGATGCGGTGGTTGAGCGCGTCACCGCCGAGGTTGAAGATTTCGCCTGCGACGTCGCTCGCGGGTGCTTCGAGCGCCAACACGAAGGCCCGCGCGGCATCGCGGCAGTGCACGTTGGGGCGCCACTGGCTCCCACCAAAGATGTTGATGCGCCCCTCCATCGCGCCCCGCACCGTGAGCGTGTTCACGACCAGATCGAAGCGCATCCGCGGGGAGAGCCCGAACACGGTGGCGAGGCGCACGACCACGGGTTCGACATCGCCATGGCGGTCGAAGAGGATGTTCTCGCTCAGCACGCGCGTCCGGGCGTACAGCGAGACGGGGTGCAGGCGGGACCGCTCCGTCAGCAGGCCCTGCGTGCTCGCTCCGTATACGCTGCAGCTCGACGCGAACACCAGGCGCCGGACCCCGTAGAAGTTGCACGTTTCGGCGAGGATCTTCGTCCCTGTGTAGTTCAGATTGACCGTCTCTTCGGGGTCGAGATTGCACGCCGGGTCTCCCACGATCGCGGCGAGCGCGATGACCCCGTCGACATTTCTCACGGCCCGACTGACGTCGCGGCTGCTGCAAATGTCGCCCTGAATGATCTCGAAGTTCGGATGGCTGATCCCCTCAATGCCCACCCGCCCATAGTCGAACCGATCGAGAATGCGCACGTGGTAGCCGCGCTCCAACAGCATGCGGATCAGGTGGGCGCCGATGTATCCGGCCCCCCCGGTGATCAACACACGACGCCGGGCGTGGTCGCCGGGTGCGGTGGGACGCTCGCGGGCTGATGCGGAGCCGATCAGGTCATGGAGCTTCGCAGCGCCGGGACGGTGGAGCTCGGCACCGTCGACAAAATTCTCGACATTCTGGACCGCGCGGGCGCGCACGCCTGCGTCTTCGAGCCGCCGCACGAACGCGCGGACGAACGCGGGATCGGCGGATGGCATTGCCACGATGACTTCCGCGATGCGATAGCGATCGCAGATCTCGAGGGCCTCGGCCACGTGCCCTAGCACGCGAGCGCCGTTGAGAATCGCCTCGCGCTTGGCGGGATCGTCATCGAGATACCCCGCCAGCTCGACCGCCTCGGTGCCACGCTCGGTGAGCTCCCGGCCGATCGACAGCCCGCGCCGGCCCGCCCCGACGATGAGAATGCGGCGGGGCGCACGCAGGGGCCAATCCTTGTAGCGGGCGTGTCGACGTACCTTCGTGCGCGTCACCAGCCAGCGGCGGAGAGCCCGCAGGCCAAGCGCGTTGAACAGCGTAAGCAGGGCGAGCGACAACACGACCGTGCCGGACAGCGGCACCCACCCGAGCCAGCGCCCGAACATGAGCGCGAGCCCGACGATGGCGGCGGAGAGGGCGACGGCACTCGCCTCGCGCAGGCTCGTGTAACGCCAGATCGTGCGATGACTGCCGCGCAGCACGTGCGCGAGTCCGAGCAACAACCCGACGGCCACCGCGAGACGAGCGATCTCCGGAGGGGCGAGCCGGGCGCGGTTGCCATCCACCGCTAACGTCAGCAGGACCGCGCAGACACCACACGCCAGATCGAGGAACACCTTGGCCGTCCAGCGCGCCGCGGGATGGCCAAGAAACGCACCTTCAAGTGTGCCGATCCAGTCGAGGAAACGCCGCCGCAGGCGCAGCCCGGGCGCCACACCAGTGGGAAGCGCAACGGCACGCAAGGCTGCGGCGGGGGACAGTTCCGGTGGAGGCATCGGACCGCGGATTACTCAGGAATTGTGCCGAGCAGGCGCCGACGTGCCGCGCGGACACCGCCCGTCAACCCTCGCCGCGACAGCGTATTAGCGGCGCGTCGTCAGTACCTGCGGGACCCCGACGGCGAACGGCTCTGCGAATGCCACTCCGCCGCCACAGCTTCGCGTCACATGTGTGTCATGGATCGGGGGCGTCGGCAACTCGCTGCGTGGATTGACAGCACGTCGTTTGCGGTGAGTCTTGCAACACCCCACTGTTTCCGGAGGCGTCGTTGCGCCCGCTCCGCATCCTGCTGCCACTGATCCAAGTGCTGATATCTGCCGGCGTTCTCGGTTGTGAGCGATCCGGTCCAAACGAGCCGCCGCTTCCTCCCGGGACCCGGGTGGGGTGGTACGTTACGCCCAATGGTACGAGTACCGCCACGGGAAACAGTGACAGTCCGTGGGATCTTCAGACGGCACTGAACGGTGGGAACGGGAAGGTGCAGCCTGGCGACACCGTGTGGCTGCGCCGCGGTACCTACTCGGGCACATTCACCTCGGCCTTGGGCGGGGTTGCCGGGAATCCCGTCGTGGTCCGCACCTATCCGGGCGAACGCGCCACGATCGACGGGGGAACAGGCGGCGCCAATCGCGTCGAAACACTCACGGTTGGCGGGCAGTACGCCATTTACTGGGGCTTCGAAGTCATGCAGTCGAGTACGGCACGGTTGGGGGACGCCGGAACCGGGACCCCGCTGCGACCCACGGGCGTGTACGTGCAACAAAGCGCGCACGACCTCAAGTTCGTCAACCTCATTGTACACGACGCCGGGCATGGCTTTTACACCGAAAACACGGCCCATAACATCGAGATCTACGGCTGCCTCATTTACAATGGGGGTGAGGAGAACCAACGGAGCGGCGGACGCTCGGATGGCCACGGGATCTACATCAAGAACGACGGCATCGGCTGGAAGATCGCCCGTGATAACGTGATCTTCGACCAGTTCGGGTTCGGCATTCACGGATACGCCGAGGGTGGGCAGGGACTGAAGAATCTGGTGCTCGATGGAAACGTGATCTTCAACAACGGCACTCCGTCCGATTACGACAACCCCAATCTCCAATTAGGTGGTACGACGGTCGCGGACAACGACAGCGTGACGAATAACAGCCTGTTTTTCTCGGCCGGCGTGGGCGATTGGAATGCGCGTATCGGGTACTCCGTCACGGCGAACGGCACGGCGGTCGTGCAGGGCAATTATCTCGTCGGCGGTAATCAAACGCTCGATCTCGGATACTGGGCGAACCTCACTGTTCAAACGAACACCGCCCAGGGCGCAAGCGGCATCGTCGCGCAGCACGACCCCAATACGCCTACCACACAGCACTGGAGTGGAAACACGCACTACCGCGACCCCGCGGTTCAGGCGTGGCGGTTCAACGGTACCGATTACACCTTCAGCGCGTGGCAGTCAGCGACGGGCGCGGCCGACGCCGTGTCCGCCACGCTGCCGAGCTCGCCCCAAGTGATCGTCCGTCCCAATCGATACGAACCGGGGCGAGCGATCATCGTCATCTACAACTGGACGTCGCAGAGCACGGTGGCCGTCCCTGTCGGGTCGGCCGTGAACGTTGGTGACACATACGCGGTACGGAACGTCCAGGACATTTTCGGGAAAACGGTTGCGAGTGGCACCTACCAGGGCGGCACGATTTCCATTCCGATGGGCGGGGTTGCTCCACCGCGACCGATCGGCGGATCTTTTCAGTCGCTGCATACCACTGGGCCATTGTTCGACGTGTTCGTGCTGACGCGCTCCTAGGAAACGCTGAAGGCGCGCATCCACATCTCGAGCGCGAGCACCCGGAACAGGCCGAGGTAGGATTCGGTGTTGGCCCCGTCGGCCTGGGGGGAGTCGTACCACCGCCGGAGCGGGACGGGGTCGACGAAACGCGCGCACCGCAGGCCGCCGGCGAGGAGCTCCCCGACGCGTGGGCGCAATTCCTTGGCCAGCCAGCGTCGATCGGGTGCCGCGAAGCCGAGCTTGGCGGTGCGGAGGCGCACCGAGTCGGGCATCGCTCCCTGCATCACCTGCCGAATCGCGTATTTGCTCCAGCCATCGTGGACCTTGAGGTGATCGGGCAGCCCCACGCCATACTCCACCAAGGGATGATCGAGGAGCGGCACGCGGGCTTCCAGCGAGAACGCCATGGACGAACGATCCTCCATGCGCAGCAGCTGCGGCAACGTATCCACCATGAGGTCGTCCACCTGGATCCGCTGCATCATGGTCCAGCCCGTATCGGAGGTGTCTGCGCTCGACGCGTAGCGCCAGAACCGCGTCGCGGGGGTGCTCTCGGACCCGACCGCGCGCCGCATGTCGGCCTGCAGGAGCGTGCGTTGCAGGACTGAGTCGACGCCCAGCAGGCGGCGCAGGGTGCCGGGGAGGTACCGGTAGCCGCGTCGCAAGTCCAGCACGTAGAGGTCGCCCTGACGCAGCATGTGACCGGCCTCCATGGTCATCCGGGCCCACTGACCGGAGCGGAACAGCGACATGAGGTAGGCGTAGCGGAACTTCGCATACCCGCCGAATACCTCGTCACCTCCCTGGCCGTCGAGCAGGACCTTGACGCCCGCGTCGCGCGCTGCCCGCATCACGCACCACTGCGCGTAGAAGCTGAGCGAGAAGAACGGCATGTCCTGATGCCACGCCATGCGCTCGAATACTTCCCAGAAGTCCGCCGCGCTCGGAAAGACAAGATGTGGAGTGGCCCCCATGGCGTGGGCGGCGGCGAGCGCATACTCCCGCTCGTCGAGCTCGGGATACTCCCAGCACGAGGTGAACGTGAAGAAGCGATCGCCGACGGCCGTTGCGGCTTCCGGCTGATCGCGCCAAATCTTTCCGATCAACGAAACGACGGTCGAGGAATCGATCCCACCGCTCAAACAGCTGCCCGCGCGCACGTCGCTGATCAAATGCGATCGCGTCGTATTCAGCAGCAGCTCGCCGAGCCGCTCGAGACGAGCCGCATCCGTCGTACCGTTGCGTGACGCCGGAGGCGCGAGCTCCCAGTAGCGTCGCAGGGCGACTCGGCCGCACCTGACGTCCACGTCGAGCGCGTGGGCGGCCGGCAACGCTTTGACGCCGCGAAACACGGTGCGCTCGCCATAGTCGCAATTGCCGTGCACGAGATAGTCGATGACGGCGTCGTCGTCCGCGACCGGGGTGAGCCCAGGAAATGCGAGGAGCGCCTTGATCTCGGATGCGAAGATGAAGTATCCGGTGGGAGTCGCATAATAAAACGGCTTGATTCCCAGGCGATCGCGCGCGCAGAACAAGCGGCCGACGCGGCGATCCCAGATGGCGAACGCGAACATCCCCTGCACATGCTCGAGGCAGTCTTCGCCCCACTGGCGGTAGGCCTGAAGCAGCACCTCGGTATCGGTGCGGCTCGTAAAGCCGCATCCAGCACGCTGGAGCTCGCTCCGCACTTCGCGGTGGTTATAGATCTCCCCGTTGAAGACAATCGAGGTGCCATCGATCCGCATCGGCTGGATGCCGCGGTCCGAGAGGTCGAGGATCGCGAGCCGGCGATGGCCGAGTGCCACGCTCACATCGTCGCGGTGTTCCCACCGCGCGACGTCCCGGACCAGCACGTCGGCGAACCCGCCGTCCGCGGGCCAGGCGAATAGATAGCCGGCCCCGTCAGGGCCGCGATGCACCTGGCGATTGTTCATGCGGTCCAACACGATCGGATCGACCGGCGTGCCGTCGAAAGAGAGAATGCCGACGATGCCGCACATGGGTCGTCGAACCTCAGGCCGCGGGCGGGCGCGCCGCGGTGAGTGGCGGTGCCGCGGGCCACCCGGGGGCACCGGTCAACGCGGCACGGTAGATGGCGATGACCCGTTGCGTCAGGAGTCGCTCGTCCAAGTCTCGGACGGTGGCGCGGCCGGCGATGCGGCTGCCGCGGGCGAGCACGCGCGTGAGCGCCGCCGCGATGGTCTCGGGCCGGTCGTCGCTGCACAGCTCGCAGCCCGCAATGCCCCGCAGCCGCTCGGCAACATCACCCACGGACACGGAGACGACGGGCAGGTCGCAGGCGAGTGCTTCTTTGACGGCGTTGGGCGAGCCTTCCTGCAGCGACGTAAAGACGAGGGCGTCGCACGCGGCCATGTATTCCGGCATCTGGGCATGCGGGATCCGCCACGCCACGACCAGGCGGGGGGGCGGGCTGACGGTGAGAGCGAGCTTGCGGACGGCGCGGCGCGCAAGATGGCCCCGCTTGCGCGGGTCGGCCGGGTCCCCGACGAAGAGGCTGAGACTCGGACGGAACAGCTCGAGATCGATCCCCGACGGCACGACGTGGATGGGAGCGCCACGTGACAGGTGCCGTGCCATGTGCTCCGCCACGACGATGATGGCATCAGCGCCTCGCGCCGCGAGCCGAGATAGCCGCTGCAGGATCCAGCCGCCCCGCGTCGGGCGTCCACCGTCGCCGATGACCCCCAACAGGTCGTCGCCCCGGAACGTGATGACGAGCGGCAGACGCTTGGGAAGGGCGAGTAATGCACTCTGGCCGAATTGCGCGTGAACCAGGTCGAAGTCGCCGCGCGCCAGACGTCGCCGAGCGCGGAGCCACGCCGAGGCATATTTGAGAGGATTCTTGGCGCCGCGGAACGGGAAGACCTCGACGCGCACACCCGCGGCCTCGAGAAAGCGCACCTGCCGCATCACAAAATGGGCGGTGTGGTCCGCATCGCGTGGCCACTCGCTGGTCAGCATCAGCACCGACAGTCTGCGCCCGTCTTCGATCACAGCACTTCGCCGCGCGTCGCGGGGCTGGGCGGCGCATGAACGGCTCGTGCCAGCTCATACTCGTGTTCGAGGAACGCGACGAACCGAGCGTCGATCTCGACCTGATTGAACAACCGTTCGGCGGCGCGACGACCGTTTGCGCCCAGTTCCCGACCGAGGTGCACGTCGCGCGACAGTGTCCGGAGTGCTGCGACAAGACCAGCCGTGTCTCCCGGCCCAACCACCAGCCCGGCCTGCTGTTCCCGCACGATCGCCGCCGGCTCGCCGTCTGCGACGAGCACCACAGGCCGACCGCTCGCCATCGCTTCGTACAGTTTCGAGGGCGTCGCGCCGGGGAGATGCGTCACGAGCGGCACGAGCACGATATCCGCTGCCGCGAGGAGTGGCGGGACCTCGTTGGTGGGACGCGGGTCGAGGAACGTCACGTTGCTGAGTCCGCGGCTGCGCGCCTGGGCCATCAGGTCGGCCTTGGTCGGCCCGTCGCCCATGAGAACGAAACGGAGTGGCGTATCGGCGAACACCGCGGCTGCATCGAGCACGTGATTGAGCCCCTGTGCCAGGCCATGCAAACCGGCGTAGAATGCGACGCAGCTGTCTACCGGCCCGAGCACCGCGCGTGCGAGTGCCGTGCGGCGGTCCGGGTGGAACGTCCGGCTGTCTGCTCCGTTCGATAGGTGATAGGTGCGGCACCAGGGGAATCGAGCCACGATATCCGCGGTGATCGCACGGGTCTGACCCGACACCACCGTGGCGCGGCGGTAACAGAACCGCTCGAGCCGGGCGCTGATCTCGTGGGCCAGTCCGCCGTGACGCAACACGCCAAGCCGCACGGCGGTCTCCGGCCACAGGTCAGCGACGTTGAAGATCATCGGACAGCGTTTCACCCAGCTCAGCCAGACGCCGGCGAGACCGAGAAAGAGCGGCGGGCTTTCGACGATCAAGTAGTCAGGCCGTTCGAGACAGAACGTCCCCAGGATCGCCGACGAAATTACGAATGAGAAGTAGCTCGACAACCGATGGAGGAAGTCGGCGCGCTGGGTTGGATAGATGAACGTGCGGATGATGCGGACGCCGTCGCGCACCTCGCGGCGCAGCAGGCCGCCGTACCCGGCGTGGATGCGACCGCTCGGATAATTCGGCTGGGCGGTCAGTACCGTGACGGAGTGCCCTTCCCGCTGGAACGCCGCCGCGAGAGCGGAGAGCCGGCCCTGCGGCGCCCCAATCTCGGGTGGGTAGTATTGGGTCAAAAACGCGATCTTCATGATTGGGCGCGTCCATTGAGGACGGCGCGGTAGATGCCGATGACGCGCTCGGTCACCAGCCCCTCATCCAAATGACGGACCGCGGCGCGGCCGGCGACGCGTTGGCCGCGCGCGAGCACGCGCGCCAATGCCGCCGCGATGGTCTCGGGCCGGTCGTCGGCGCACAGCTCGCAACCGGCGATCCCCTGGAGTCGCTCGGCGACATCTCCCACGGGGACCGACACGACGGGCAGGTCGCAGGCGAGCGCTTCCTTGACGGCGTTGGGCGAACCTTCCTGAGCCGACGTAAAGACGAGCGCGTCGCACGCGGCCATGTAATCCGGCATCTGCGCGTGCGGCACGTGCCACCCGACGACGAGGCGAGTAGGTGGGGTGGCGGGAAGGAGCGCGATCGCGCGGCACGCCAGCGCGTATCGCTTGCGGGCGAGATCCGGATTCCCCACGAACAGCACGAGGCGCTCGTCCTGGGCCAGTGCAAGGCGGGCGCGGGCGGCGGCCTGCGGCAGCGGTCGGAACAACTGCAAATCGATCCCCGACGGCACCACGTGGACCGGCGTGCCGTTCTGCAGGAAGCGTTGCATGTGCTGCGAGACGACAATGACGGCGTCGGCGTGACGCGCGGCCCAGCGCGAGAAGCCCCGCAGCAGACGGCCGGTCAGCGTGAGGCGACGGTTCCGGTCGTCCATAATCCCCTGCAGATCGTCGCCCCGGTAGGTAACCACGAGCGGCACCCGCTTGGGCAGCGCGAGAAGGGCGCTTTGACCGAACTGCGCGTGCACGAGGTCGAAACGCTCGCGCGCGAGCCGCCGGCGCACGCGGAACCACGCCGCGGCGTAATTGAGTGGATTGCGCTTGCCATGAAACGCAAACACCTCCACCTCGATTCCCGCCGCTTGCAGATAGGTCGCCTGGCGTGCGACGAACTGCGCGGTCCCCCAGGGGACGCGCGGCCATTCGGTCGTGATCATCAAGATGCGCGTCATGCCGGACTTTCCATCCGTTCGGGCTCCTCGGCCTGGCCCCAGCCGAACATGCGGATGCGCGCGAGTCGCCCGCGCACGCCTTGCTGCCAGCGGTAGCCCCGTTCGGCGAGATCGCGCGCCGACGTGAGCCAGCGGTAGCGGCTGCGGACCCACCGCTGCTTCGTCGTGTCCAGCTCCGCGCCGAACTTTGTCTTGAAATCCCCCAGCCCCATGAGGTCGAACGTGGCGCACCCACCTGCCATGGCCCGCTGCATGACGGTCCAGGTCAAGAGCTCGGTGGGTCGAAACCAGCGGTACGCCGTGCGATGCGCCCACGACCAGAGCAGCAGTTCGCGGCCGTCCGCCGTGAACAATCCGGTGGCGATGCTGACGCCGTCGGGCAGGGAAACCGAAACCGCGAGCAACTTTCCGGCCGCTTGCATCCGGCGGAAGAATTCGCGGACGCGCTCCTCTGCGAATGACACGGTGTTGCCGCCGCGCACGAAGACTTCGCGCAGCTGGGCGTAGTGCTCGGCGACAAAGGTCTCGTGTTCCTCGAACCGGGCCACGAGTCCCAGCTTGGCCGCCCGGCGGATGTTGCGACGCGCGCTATCCTTGAGTGCGGTAAAGCCGCGATCGGCGTTCCCGGGGTAGAGGCGGGCGCGATAGGTCGGCACCGGCTCGGCGCGAAACCCCAGATGGCGCATCGCCGAGGGATCGAGGCTGTCGCTGAGCAGCTCCACGTGGTGGATGCCGTGGCAACGCTCGAGGAAGGACACGACCGCGAGCACCAAGTCGCGCGCGCCCACCCGGCCTGGATCGAACACGGGTCCCATGCTGGGCGTCTGCCAGCCGGGGAGCGGCGAGCCGTATAGCCGCAGCGGTCCGACCCGGGCCACCAGGCCAGGACTCGCGCCGACGATCTGCCCGTCGCGCTCGATGATCAGGCACAAGGGCGTGCCGCAGCGGGACGCCTCCAGCCACTCGATCCACGCGCGCTGGTGGACGATCCGGCAGTTGGGGAAGCGTGCCACCAGGACGTCCCACTCGCGCCATTCGGCCGGCGTGGCATTCCGCACGGTCAGCATGTCAGTCCGCCCCACTGCCGAGCTCGCGGGTACGCACGCGCACGTACTGCCGGTACAGAATCGGCAGGCTGGCACGGGCGATCTCTTTGAGGCGCCGCACGAGCAGGGCGCCGCGCCAGCCGCGGAAGCGTGCCAGTGCCGTCACGTACTCGAGCGTCGTCGCGGTTGTGGGGCAGTAGCGGCCGAGTATCCAGCAGGCCCGGACGCGCCGTGGCGTGACCCAGGGCTCCGAGGTGAACAGGTAGCGCAGCCCCACGTCGGCTGCGGACTCCAGTACCGCGGCAGAGATGTCGCCTCCCGGGACGGATGCGGCGACACACGGCTCACCCAGGACTTGAGCCAGAATGTCGCGACTCACGCGCCACTCCTCGTCCATCCGCGCGCGCGGCTGTTCGCGGAAAATGTCGGGATGGGTGTGGGAGTGGCTCCCGATCAGATGGCCGCAGCTGCGCAGGTAGCGAACCTCGGACACGTCGAGAAAGTGCCGGGTGCCGATCAGGCGCGTGACCAGAAAGAAGTGTCCCCGCCAACCGCGGCGCGCGAGCTCGTCGGCGGCTGCCATCGCGCTCTGTCCGCCGTCGTCGAATGTGAGCAAGCGATGGCGCCCCGCGATCGCGAGGTTCACATCGACGACGAGCGACGGGGCACCGGCCGATCCGATCGCATCCAACTGCCGGGCGAACGCCGCGCGAGTCAGCTTGTACCGCATTGCGGCGGGCCGCTGGAATCCTGAGTCGGACGGGTCGTCGGTGACGTCGTGGTAGGTGAAGGCCGCGAGTTCCGGTCGCGTGGCCATCGCTGGAGCCAGGGGCTCGAACACGCGCGGCGACGTCATCGCGACAGGGGGACGACGCTGGGGTCGCGGCGGGCTGCGCGCCGCTGCACCAGGTGCTCAAACGCACCACGCAGCGAGCCAAAGCCGTAACTGAAATGGACGGTGGGGAACACCGCGGCGAGGGCCAATGCGCAGCGCCACCCGTGGCGTCGCACCGTACTCGCCACGCACGCAACAAGCGCCACGAGATAGGTTGCAACGACCGTCATCCCCACCCGGCGCATCGCCGGCACGGGGGCCAACAGGATCGTGGCCACGAGCGTGAGGAGGAACAGACCGGGCACGAGCTGGCGCAACGTCATGCCGCCGGCCTTTTTGGCGACGAGCGGCTTGTAATAACCGTATTGGTAGTACATGCGCGCCAGGTCCGGCAGCGACCGGCGGGCGAAGTAATAGGAGACGACGTCCGGGAGCAGCAGAATGCGGCCGCCGTACTTGATCAAGCGCAGGTTGAACTCGTCATCCTGATTGCGCACTAACTCCTCGTCGAACAATCCGACCCGATCGAACACTTCGCGGCGGAAACACCCGAAGGGCACGCTGTCGACCCAGCGTGGCGCACCGACGCCGATTCGGAAATAGGAATTCCCAACGCCGAAGGGATGCGACAGCCCGATCGCGATGGCTCGCGCCATCGTGCTGCGGTCCGCCGGCAGCGTGGTGATCACGCCGCCGACGTTGTCGGCATCGCTGGTCTGGAGCGCGTCGACGAGGCGTGGGATATACTGGGGCGGGTATACGACGTGCGCATCCATACGCATGATGATCTCGCCAGTCGCAATGCGGATGCCCACGTTGAGCGCGACGGGCGTGATCCGGCCGCGGTTCTCGAGCACGCGGATCGTGCCGCCCCGGCCGACGTACCCGGCGACAATCTCCCGGGTACGGTCGTCGCTCATACCGTCCACCACGAGCACTTCGATGCGATCGAGCGGATAGGTCGTCGCGAGGATCGAATCGAGGCAGGCGCCGATATAGTGCTCTTCGTTACGGCACGGGAGCACGACCGAAATCGCGGGCGAAGCCGTCATCGGGATAGTGGGATCACGGCCGGATCGTGACGGGTCGGGCGCCGTTGCAGGAGGTGATCAAACGCACCACGCAGCGAGCCGAAGCCGTAACTGAAATGGACGGTGGGGAACACCGCGGCGAGGGCCAATGCGCAGCGCCACCCGTGGCGTCGCACCGCTCCCGCCACGCAGGCAAGCAGCGCCACGAGATACGTGGCCGCGACGCCCACGCCGACGCCGAGGACCGGCAGCACAGGAGCCAGCACGGTTGTCATGCCCAGCGCGAGGACAAACAGGCCCGGCACCAGCTGGCGCAACGTCGTGACGCCGTAGGCTTTTTTGGCGACGAGTGGTTTGTAGTAGCCATACTGGTAGTACATGCGTGCCAGGTCCGGCAGCGACCGGCGGGCGAAGTAATAAGAGACGACGTCCGGGAGCAGCAAAATGCGGCCGCCGTGCTTGATCAAGCGCAGGTTGAACTCCTCGTCTTCGTTGCGGATCAGGTCCTCATCGAACAACCCGGTGCGATCGAACACCTCACGCCGGAAGCAACCGAAGGGCACACTGTCTACCCAGCGTGGCGCGGCGACGCCGATTCGGAAGTAGGCGTTCCCGACGCCGAAGGGATGCGCCAGCCCGATCGCGATGGCCCGCGCCATCGTGCTGGTGTCGCCAGGCAAGGTGACGAGGACGCCACCGACGTTGTCGGCATCGCTGCTCTGGAGCGCGCCGACGAGGCGTAGGATATACTGGGGCGGGTACACGACGTGCGCGTCCATCCGCATGATGATCTCGCCGGTCGCCGCGCGGATACCGACATTGAGCGCCGCCGGTGTGATGCAGCGCCGGTTCTCGAGCAGTCGAATCGTATCCCGACGGTCGGCGTAGCGGGCGACGATCTCGCGGGTGCGATCGTCACTCATGCCGTCCACGACCAGCAGTTCGATGCGATCGAGCGGATAGGTCGTGGCGAGGATCGAGTCGAGGCAGGCGCCGATGTAGCGCTCCTCATTACGGCAGGGAAGCACGATCGAGACCGCCGGCCGGTCGCTCGACGCGCTCACCACGACAGCCCGAACGCGCGCAGCCACACTTCGAGGCCGAGCGCTGTGAAGATGCGTTGGTAGACGCCCCCGCGGCTTACCGGGCCGCCCGCAGCGCGCTCACGAAACGCGAGCAACCAGCGCCGCAGCAGCGTTTGCTCGAACACGCCCCGCGTGCGCGCGGCCGGGACGAGCAGCAGGTCCTCGAGCGCTGCGTGGAATCCGGACGGCACCATGCGGTCGAGCGGAATCTGGAATCCGTGCTTGGGATGCCTCGCGACGCTGCCAGGCAGCCACCGCGATGCCAATGCCCGAAGCACGTGCTTGCCGGTTTTGCCGTCGGTCTTGAGGCGATGAGGGAGCGAGAGCCCGCACGTCACGACCGCATCATCGAGTAATGGCACGCGGACTTCGATGCTCGCCCGCATGCTCATCATGTCCACCTTGCGCAGCATGTCCGACGGCAGACTGACCGCGAACAGCGTCTCCGTGAGCCGCTGCGACAACGCTTCGAGGTCCCCGGTCTCGGGCTCCGGCGCGACCTCGTACAACCGGTACGCGGGTTCGAGTCCGAACCGCGCCGCCGGCGGCACGAGCTCGGCCTTCTGGTCCTCGTTCAGATAGTTCGCCAGTCCCGCGAGCAGGACGCCCGGCGCGTCCCGTCCTGCCTGCGCCAGCGCCGCCGCCTTGGAGACCTGACGCCCCAGATCCTGCGTCCACGTCGTGAGTCGGTTTCCCGCGTCATACGCGGCGTGCTGCAGCCATTCCGGGAGTCGCATCAGCTGCACGAGGCGGTTCAGACGCCAGAAGCTCGGATAACCGCCGAACCCCTCGTCGCCGCCGTCGCCGGAGAGGGTACAGATGATCCCTCGGTCGCGAATGGCCCGGGAGATTCCGTAGGTGGGGATGAAGCTGGTGTCCGCGAACGGCTGGTCGAAATGCCGCATCAGGTCGAGCACTCCGTCCGGTGCGAGCGCCTGATCGGGCAGATCGATCACCTGATGCTGCGTGCCGCAGTGGCGAGCCACGGCGACGGCCGCCGCGGTCTCATCGTCGCTCGCGTCCGGAAACCGGACGTTGAACGTGGTGATCGGGCCGCGGTTCGTGCGGCAGTGCGCCGCAACGACGAGCGACGAATCGATGCCGCCGCTGAGAAGCGCCGCGACCGGTACGTCAGCGAGCGCCTGGGCGTCCACCGCCCGCAGCAGGTGAGCGGACACCTCGTCCGTCGCCTCGCCGGCCAGGCGCTCGCCGTCGGGCCGGGCGACGGTGCGATGAAACACGGTCTCGCGCGACTGGCCCTCAGGGCCGATGCGGAGCGTCGTACCCGGGCGCAGCGCGTGCACATTCGCGAACCCGGTTGCCGGCTCGGGAACGTATCCGAGGCCGAGATAGTCGTAGCATGCCTGGCGATCGAGCGAGGGTCGGAAGCGTGGATGCGCAGCGATCGCCTTGATCTCGCTCGCGAACACCCACTCACCGGCCATCGAGGTGAAGAACAGCGGCTTGACACCATAGCGATCGCGGGCGAGGAGCAGCGCCCGGCTGCGCCGGTCGTACAGCGCGAACGCAAAGATGCCCCGCAACTGCTCCACGAGCCGCTCGCCCACCTCCTCGTACAGATGGACGAGCACCTCCGTGTCCGACGTACCGCGGAACAGATGGCCCCGACGCCGCAACTCGACACGGAGCTCGCGATGGTTGTAGATCTCCCCGTTGAAGACGACCAGGATCTCTCCGTCTTCGTTTGCGAGCGGCTGGTTTCCCGTCGGAGACAGATCGATGAGCGCGAGACGGCGATGCACGAGTTCGCAGTGCCGATCCGCGAAATGCCCCTCGCCGTCGGGGCCGCGATGCGCCAGCAACCGGGCGGCGCGCTCGCGCCACACGCGCGCGGTGGACAGGCCGGTGGAGTCGAAGCGACCGGCTATCCCGCACATGTTGTGTCACTCGCCTTACGACATCTCGCCTCGATGACGTGGTTGCGGCGGACCGCCTGGATCTGCACCGCGCCGAGAGCAGCGAGCGTCTGCCGGATTTGGCCGGCCGTGCGCAGGCGTTTGAAGTGATCGGTCAGCTCGTCGTACGTGTCGAGCCGGCACCAATCCTCGTGCTGCGCGCGCGTGAGCTCCTGGTTGACATGACAATACGCGAGACACGGCGACACGCGGCTGAGGAGCATCTGCAAGATCCGGCTGCGCCGGACCGCCCAGTGCAGCGGGAAGAACAGATCGACTAACGCGTCGGTGATGCGTTTGGCGCGCGCCGGGGGCAACCGCTTGAGAATCTGCCGATAGAGTGGTCCCAGCTTCGTGACTCGGGCCAACGTCCACGTGTAGTGGTCGATGACGAGCCGGCCGCCGGGTGCCACCATCCGCCAGAGGTCCGCAATGCTTGACTCAGGGGAGGGGGTGTGCTGTAGGACGCCCAGGCAGAGGACCACATCGAAGGTCCTGGCGGGGAATGGCACGGCGCGCAGATCCGCCTGGGCCACGACGTAGTTGGGTGCGTGTCCGATATTGCGGCGATTCGCGTCCACCGCCGAGCTCAGATCGATGGCGTGCACCAGCGCCCCGGCGCGCACGAGCAACTCCGTGAACCGACCCGCTCCGCACCCGGCTTCGAGCACGCGCAGTCCGTTGATTTCCTGGAGCGGCAGGCCGAGGCAGCGCTCGAGCCGAACGCGCGACAGATTGGCGCCGAGACGGCTGTCGAGCTGGGTGTGGGCGTGCAGGTTCCACTGCAACCCGAAGGCGGACGCATAGCTTTCCGAGCCCACGAAGCGCGGAATCGCGCGCATCACAGGGACCCGCTCGCCCGCCGCCGACACGAGCGTGTCTCCCTCCTGCCGCAGCGGTGCTCCGGTGCGTGGGGAGACAAAGCCCACCATGGGCCTCGCTGCGCGCACGGGTTCGCGGGTGGTCACGGGGCAGTCCCTATGCAGAACCCGTACGGTCAGGAGCGGGCGCGTAAACAACGGTCGACGCGGATGTTACCGGGGTGACGCGAGCGACTGCCACCTCCGTTTGTGGCAGAGGTGATACAGAAGCGCGCGTCGCGCGCCGCGCGCTCGCGAGCGCGTACGCGAATGCGAACCACAGAAGTTTTGACGCCATCCAATTGCCGCTCATGTTCGACGTGAGCACCGTGACGCAGAGCGCCAGCGGCAGGATCCCTTCCGGGCCGGTGCGCGTCCGCCACCCCGCGCGGAGGCAGAGCCACATCCCGAGGCAGAACAGCAGCGTGCCCACGATGCCGGTCGCGGTCAGCGTTTCGAACACGATGTTGTGCGTGTCGCGCCGGATGCGATTGAGCTGCCGATTGCCTTCGCGCATGGACAGCTCGTACTGATTGTTCAGCGGTCCCCAGCCAAAGAGCGGCTTTTCCAGGAACATCTGGCCAACGAGCGGATAGAGCTCTTCGCGGCCGGCCATGGCGCCGGATTTCGCGGTTTCGCTCACGCGGTTGCGCATCACGGGCGTCTGATATGCGAACGCGGCAATGAGCGCGAGACACAGCACTGCCACGGCGCCGCTGCGTACGCGCGCCCACATGCTCTCGCTCCGCGCGAGGAAGAGCGTCATGATGCCGGCGGCAAGTGCGAGGAGGCCTCCCCGTGACCCGGTCTCGACCGTGGCATAGGCAATGAGCGCGCACGCGGGAAGCAGCAGGACACCTGGTCGGACGAGTTTGCGGAGTCGTGCGTACGCGACCCCGAGCAGCACGATGATCCCTCCGGCCAGAACCATGGCCGCGTTGTTCTCGTTTTGGCCGAACGCGGTGAGGCGCTCGCCCCCCGTCCACACGAGGGTAGCGGTGCGTCCCACGCCCACAAGCGGCAGGATCGCTCGCAGCAGACACGCGCCGCCGAACACGAGTAGCGCGGTGCCGATCAACCCTTCATCCTCGAGCAGGTTCGCGGCGGCCCAGAGGATGAGTACGTTCTCGAGCAGCAGCAGGAAAACGTGCAGCACCTCGCCTGCGTCGTTCAGGAAATTGAGGCTCGTGGCGAGCGCGAACACGCACAGATAGGCGAGGAAAGGCCAGATGGCGGGAGGGATGCGGCCGTAGCACCGTTTAGGATGGAGCAGCGTGGCCGCGAGAAAGATCGCGCCCGCCAGTGTGGGTATTTCGACAGGAAGCGACTGGCGGTTAGGGATTTCGAACGGGATCGCGAGGAGCGTGGCATACAATCCGAGTCGCACCGCCAGGTAGGGGCGTTGGTCACCCACGGCGCGCGCCCTGCCAGATCTGTCGCACCCGCGTGAGGACGTGTCTCCGATCGCTGTCACACAGGCCCGTTACGAACGTGACCGGCACGAGTACCGCGAAGCTCACGGCGACGAGCCCGGCGTAAGAGATCCATCCCGGCGCGAGCAGGCGCTCACCCAACACGGCAGTGGCTCCGAGCACGAGCACGCTCGCGAGCAGGGGACGCAGAACCGGCCGCCACGGCACGGCACGCCTGCCGCCGAGCGAAGCGTGGACGAGCGCCGGGTACGCGATGCTCTGAACTGCGCGGCCGGCGAGCAGTCCGAGACAAACCCCCGCCATGCCGAGCGACGGCGCGAGCAGGATGCCGACACCGAGGACGAGCACGGCCGCCACGGCGCTTATGATCACGCGTGCGCGCGGCTGCAACGCCGCGTCCAGCACAAATGCGTCGCTTCGCACCAGGGCCGTCTGGATGGTCACGAGGACAATCAGCAGGTTCACCCACGGCCCGGCGTACAGTTGCGGCCCGACCCACAACGCGATAAACGACCGGTTCCACAACAGGATGGTCGCGCCCACCGCAGTTGCACATAACCACGTGAGGGCGAGCAACTCGCGGCGAAGGTGAGCCGCGCGCTCGAACTGCCGCTCGCCCAGTACGCCACCGAGCCCCGGCATGGCCGACCCGACGGCGCGAAAGTGCAACCCGAGGGCGAGGCGAGCCGCATACCCGGTGAGGACGTATGTCGTCACGGTGGACGACGACACGACCGCGCCGAGAATCAGCACGTCGCTCGCCAGCGACACATTGGCGATCAGCTCTCCTCCCGCCAGCCAGCCGCTCATCCCGAGCAGCGCGCCAACCTCGGGGCGGGTGGGCCGCGCCACGCCGAACCACGACACGTAGCGGCGCGCCAAGAGCCAGAAGCAGATGCCGGTGAGCGCACCGATGATGAGCTGGGACGCGGCGGCGCCGCGCAGACCTAGGCCGTTGCGGACGGCCAGCGCCAGAAGGGCACCGCCCACCAAACTCAGTCCCGCCTGCAGCCCCATCCGTTTGTAGCCGAGGTTCATGCCGCGCAGGATTGATTCCGGCACCGTCGCCAGCCCAGTGACCAGGAAACAGCCCACGAGAAGCGCCGCAGCCACGCGCACCGTCGGGCGCAACTCCGCGCTGACCTTCGTGATGATGGGGGCCAGCCAGACCAGTACGGCACCGACAGCGACGACGAGCGGGAGAAAGATGACCCACACGACGAGCGCGCTCCCTACCGCACGCCGATGACCGGCAGGATCACTGCGCCCCTGGCGCGTGGCGAGGACGAGGCGGAGCGCTTCCATCGGCCGCGCGTCACTCGCCGACATGTAGCCGATGAGGCGGGCCAGCATCTCCCAGACGCCATACAGCGAGCGGCCCAGGGCCGTTACGAGGATCGGCGTGACGACGAACGTGACGATCAGCTTGGCGACGTAGTCGATCAGCGCCTGCAGCGCGTTGAGCGAGGCCCGGTGGGTCAGCGCGGCACCCCGAGGGGCCGGCGTCGGGACAGCCAACGCCGGGGTGGCGGCAGGTGCCGCCTCAGCGCGCATGGCTGAGCTGCCCCAGCGCGACGAGCAACCGCTCCTCCAGCCGATCCGCATGGTCGTCAATGTCGAGGCGGAGCACGGGCGGCCCGCCCGCCGCCGTCAGGTCGGCGAGCACACGCTCGGTCGCATCTCGGTAGGCGGTCGCGAACGCGGACATTTCGTCGGGGCTACGATCCTTCATCAAGTGCGGCTTCGCGCGCTCGCGAATGCGAGCCGTGAGAACCGCATCAGGCGCGTCAAGCACGACGACGGCGTCCAGGCGTCGGGCCCACCGGCGCAACGTGTGCCCCCACCACGATCCTGGTGGGCGGCGCCGGAAATGGGTGTGCCCGATCACCTGGAGCCAACTGAGCGTGTAGACTGGGCCCTCGTCGAGCACCACGAGCCGTGCGCCGTTCCACCGCGTAGCGCACAGGAAGTCGTGCAGCGCGTCGAGCCGCGCGAGATGCTTGACTTCGTCCCAGAGCCAGGCGCCCGTATCATAAAACAGCGTCAGCACCGCGGGCATGTGCCGCAGCGTGCTGCGAGCGAGAAGCCCAGTGGGCACAAACCACATCGTGCCGCGCAGCGCTTGGCCGCTCGCCTCGAGCTGTTCGGAGAGCGTGGTCTTGCCCACGCCCGCGGGACCTACCAACTCGATCACCGCTGGCCGCCGGCCCACTACTAGATCTCCGACCAAATGTGTGACTTGAGGTCGGCCAGGACGTCGCCGAGCGGCCGCCCCGCGTCCACGGTACGCGCGCCTGTGCCGCTCCAGTCAGTTTCCCAGATGATCCGGGCACGCGCTCGGACATAGTCCGGCGGTTCGTCGGTCTTGCGCCGAACGGCAAGCTCAGGATCGACGAGGAGGACGATGGCCACATCGGGAGGCGTGATGTGCCGGTAGTACCATTGCTCTGCATGCATCAGCCATCGTGCCAGCGGCGTGTCGCGGCCGTGCCCGATCAGTCGCGCGATTTCCGGGCCGACCAGGAGGCGGTTCTGCGGCACCGGGTACCGTTCGCACAGGGCAATTCCGCCGGCCTCCGCGAAGCGCCGCATTTTTGCAAACAGGCGGTAGCGATCACGGGCTGTGCATACGAGGCGCACGAGCTCCAGCAGCCCGGGCGTGCCCTCCGCAGCGGGGCGCAGCGCGCGTCGGAGCTTGAGCAGTCCGCCCACCATCAGCGTCGTCACCGAACGCGGTGGTTTGCCCAAGTGCGCGGTGCGCACGTCGAAGAGGCCTCCGAGCCAGCGCATGAGCTCGGCGGTGCAGGTAGTTTTGCCCGCTCCATCGCCGCCGAGGAGCGCCACCAGCGTGCCGCCGTGTGCGAGCCGCAGGCGGCGCGAGCGTGGGAACAGCCGCAACCGGCGACCCATGCGCAATGGCAGCAGTACCGGTGACGGGAGGTGCGCGTGGGGCCGAAGCCGCCAGTGCAGGTTCAGACGGAGCCATAACCGCACCCAACGCGAGACGCCTGGGCGGAGCGAGCGCGCGCACGCATCGAAGAACGCCGTATCAATCGAGGGCAACAGCGCGCCCAGCTTGGCCAGCAGGCGCCGGCGGTCGACCTGGGCAAGCAAGTAGGCGAACTCCGGTTGCGCCGCTCGCAGCCAGCGCGGCTGACCGCTTGCAAACAGGTCGCGCATGCCATAGCGCTGCACGGTGCGCAACACGAAGACAAGAAACTCGAGCTCGGGCGCCGGAACGGCGAAGGGCAGACGCGGGGCCGTCGCGTCAAGGAGCGCGCGCTCGATGGGCAAGCGGTACATCGTCGTCCAGTAGCGACCCAGGGTCAGGCGAACGTGGACATGGACGTGGAGCAGCGCGCGCTGGTGCGTATCGTAGCCGAACCAGCTGGCACTACCCGGTATCACCGCTTCCGAAGGGGGGAGCGCGAGCTTGAAGCCGAGGTGATCGAGGGCACCGTCGAGCCGCTCCGCCAGCGCGGGGTCAACCAACAGATCGACGTCTCCCGCGCCGCTCTCCCAGTGGGATCGCTTATAGTGACCTTTCCACTGGCAGCAACGTACGCCATTGAGGTCGAGCGCCTCCCCCAACCGGTCCAGCAGCGTTGCCGTCCGGGCGATGGTCGCGCGTTCGCTAACCCGCGTCATCAGGCCGTCATCCGGGCGCCGCCCTCCTGCTGCAGGATGCGTTGAGCCTCCGGCAGCTCAGGCGGGAGTGGGAATGAGCGGCGACCGAGAAGCGCCGTCCCGAGCGTCCAGACGGTTCGCCCAATCAGCGCAATGTCATAGCCCACCGAGACATTGCGGACGTACACGAGGTCGAGCGCCATCTTGACGGGCAGCAGCTGCTCACCGTAGGAGCGCTCGGCGTCGTGAGCATCGAGTTGAGCTTCGCCGTGCGTGTAGGCGTAGATACTTCCCGGGCTGGTGAGCCCGGGGAGCACGGCGAAGCTCTTATAGTGGAAAGGGGCGTAGAACCGCTCCACCATGCTCGGATCCTCAGGACGCGGCCCGACGATGGACATCTCGCCTCGCAGGATGTTCACCAGCTGGGGCAGCTCGTCGAGCTTGAGGCGCCGCAAGAGACGCCCCAATGGGAAGACTCGGGGGTCGCCATGCGCCGTGATGACGCTTGAAGACGGGTTGCCGATCCGCATGGTGCGGAGCTTGTACATCGTGAACGGGCGACTGTCCCGCCCAACCCGCGCGGCGCGATACAGGACCGACCCCGGCCCGGCGAGTCGGATGCCGATCGCCAGGACGGCGAGCAACGGCGCTACCACGATGAGCGCTATTCCGGCCAGCGCGACGTCCACCATGCGCTTGGCGCTCACGCCCGGAAGCTCCGCACGACATCGCGAACGGCCTCGATGACGTCACTCACGTCTCCGTCGCTCAACCGGGGAGCCAGGGGCAGGCTGAGCATCCGCTCGTAGTTCGCGTAGGCCACCGGGAAGCTCGCTGGGGAAAAGCGATACCGATCGCGGTAGTACGGGTGCAGGTGGATCGGGATGAAATGCACCGATGTGCCGATGTTGCGGGCGGCGAGCTCCTGAATGAAGCGGTTGCGGTCGATCGACAGCGCGTCGAGACGCAGACGAAGGACATAGAGGTGCCACGCGTGCTCCACTTCGGCGCGGGATACCGGCAGCTCGAGCGCAGGCTCGTCGCCAAACGCGCGATTGTACTGGTCGACGATCTCCGCACGCCGCTGTTGGAAGCGCGCCAATTTGCGAAGCTGCCAGAGCCCGAGCGCTGCCTGAATGTCCGTCATGTTGTACTTGAACCCGGGCAACAGCACCTCGTAGTACCAGCTGCCTCCTTGGGCGTAGCGCTTCCAGGCGTCGCGGTTCATTCCGTGCAGGCCCACGATGCGCGCCTGGGCGAGGAACTCCGGCGCCGCCGTGAGCATCCCGCCCTCGGCCGTGGTCAGATTCTTGGTGGCGTAGAAGCTGAACGCGGTTGGGTTGCCGCGGGAACCGATGGGACGGCCGCGATAGCGCGCGGGCAACGCGTGCGCGGCGTCTTCCACCAGGATGCACTTGCGGGCGTCGGCGATGGCGCAGAGGGGGTCGAGATCCGCGGGGTGGCCCGCGTAATGGACCGCCAGAATCGCGCGCGTGCGCGCCGTCACTGCGGCGTCGACCGCTCTGGGATCGAGGTTGAGCGTGTCCGGTTCAACGTCCACCAACACCGGCCGGGCGCCGACATGCTCGATCACGTTCACGGACGCCGCGAAGGTCATCGGCGTCGTGATCACCTCGTCGCCCGGTCCGACGCGCGCGCTCACGAGCGCGGTGTGCAACGCGGCCGTGCAGGAGCTCAACGCCAGCGCGCCGGGCGCCTGCAGATAGGCCGCGAAGTCAGTCTCGAACTGGCGGGTCTTCGGACCCGTCGTAATCCAGTTGGATCGCAGCGTGTCCACGACTTCGGCGATTTCCTCTTCGCCGATCATCGGTGGCGCGAACGGCAGGAACTCGCTCCGCCGTGCTGCTGCCGCGCCAACTGTCACCGCTGGTACTCCCACCACGCTCGCCTCCATCGCAGGTATCGTCGGGGCGAAACGCACGTCACATGCTGCGGCGGATCGCGGGCAAGGAGCGTGTGCGCAATTACTTAGCGGCGAGTACCAGCGGGGAGCACCGGTGCAATGACGCGCCGGCGTTACAGATGTGCGTGAGGGGTGCTACGCTCTGCGGCGCGAGCGCCGCTCAGTCGTCGGGCGTTGCGAGCGAATCGCGCCGCAGGCCGTGGCGCTCCATCAGGCGGTAGAACGAGGTCCGATCGATATGCGCCAGGCGAGCTGCCTTCGAGAGATTGCCGCCGGCGCGAATCACGACCTTCGTCAGGAACCGCCGATCGAACTTCGACAGCAGCTGCTCGCGGGCGGTATAATAGCCGCCGTCCGCGAGGGCGTTGTCGGCGGCGATCTCGGGCTCCGGCTCCGCGCCGGCATCGCCGATGAACGGGATGTCCTCGGGTCGCATGGTGGCACCCGGTTCGAGCAGCACGGCGGCGTGCTCGATCACGTTTTGGAGCTCCCGGACGTTGCCTGGCCAGGGATATGCGCGCAGCGCCCAAATCGCGGCCTTGGTGAGTGTCGGGAGCGGCTCATTCGCACCACGGTGTGCGCGCCACGAATGCTCGAGGAAATGCGACGCCAGGAGCGGAATATCGTCGACGCGCTCGCGCAGCGGCGGCACATGGATCGGCACGACCCGCAGACGGTAGTACAGATCCTTGCGGAGCGCGCCGCTCCGAACGGCTTCCTCGGGCTCCCTGTTGGTCGCGGCGATGAAGCGCGCGTTGATCACGGCGTCGGTTGTTTCACTGCCGACCCGACGCACCACCCCATCCTGGATAACGCGCAGCAACTTGGCCTGAATCGGCGTGGCCATTTCGATCAGCTCGTCCAGAAATAGCGTGCCGCCGTTCGCCATCTCGAGCAGTCCGGGCTTGTCGCGGATCGCGCCGGTGAACGCCCCCTTCACGTGCCCGAACATCTCGGATTCGAGCAGTGGCTCGGGCAGGGCGGCGCAATTCACCGCGATCAGTGGACGAGTATGCCGGTGACTGTGCGCGTGAATGAACTGCGCGATCAGCTCCTTGCCGGCGCCGCTCTCGCCGGTGATGAACACGGAGGCGTTGGTGGGCGCCACCTTGCGCGCCTGATCGATCGCGGCGCGGAACGTGGGCGCGTTGCCAAGCAACGACACGCGGTCGCTATTAGTGCCGGGTCGCCCCGAGGACTCTCGCGCCCGGTTCTCCCGGGCGACGATCACCGCGTGCGCGGCGCGGCCCAGCATGATCTGCAGTTGCGTGCCGGTGAACGGCTTCGGGAGATAATCCGACGCCCCGGCGCGCAACACTTCGAGGCTGGACTCGACGCTCGGCTTCCCGGTAATCACGATGGCGACGGTATCGTGGTGCGTGCCGAGCGCGGCGCGGAGCAACTCGATTCCCGGCACCTCGGACATGAAGAGATCGATCAGGACGATGTCGAAGATGCGCGTCTTCAACAGCTCGAGGGCCTCGGTACCGCGGCCCGTCGTCGTGACATGATACCCTTCGGCGTTGAGTACGCTGGCGCAGCTGTCGCGCATCACGCGCTCGTCATCGATCACCAGAATCCTGATGCTCTGGCGCACCGACGGCGAAATGGAGATGAGATCGCTGATGGCGGGCGCGTTCGTCATCGACGCTCCCACCGATTTTCTGCCGATGTCGTCGTACGAATTCAACGCACGCATGTGTCGCCGCTCCCGCAACTCGTCGTCGTCCGTCCCTGACCGGCGCCGTGCAGCGCAGCGGTGCGGGCATCGCTTCCACACACAAAAGACGGGGGTCCGGGTTCGCTGTCAAGAGATGTGTGGCGCGTGCAACGACTCACAGGTTGTAACAGATGTGTGACAATCGCGCGCGCTGCGGGAATACGCGCCGCGCGCCAGCGCCGTATGTGGCATCTGCCATGATCGTTGCGTCAGGCACGTATGCGGCATCCTGCGGTATCGCCTTTGCACCACAGTGCGCGTGAGATGCCGCAGACGCCGGACATCCGATAACTCATCCTGCACCATGGACGATACGCAATGACAAGGGACTCGACTGCGGAGCGAACCCCGACACTCGTGGTCCCAGCACGCGCGAAAACCGCACGGAGCGCGCACTCCGCGACGCCGGCTGCGGACGTCGATGACTGGCGCCGGCTGTTCGCGGCGCTCCGCACCTTCAAGTGGCTCATCCTCGCGGTGACGGCTGTTGGCACAGTCGCCGGGATCGTGGGGTCGCGCTTTCTCAAGCCGACGTACGAGGCGCGCGCGACGGTGTGGTTGGAGATCCCGGACGCGGCGGCACACGCCGGGGAGCGCGGGCCGATCGAGTCCGGCGAGCTCTTTCCCACGGCGACCGGGTGGCTCGACTTACTGCGTTCGCACGTCGTCCTGGACGACGTCGTGCGCCATTGGCGCCTCTATCTCAAGCCCAGGTCGGCGGCTGACAGCGCGGCGCTCGCGACCTTGACCGTTCCCGGAGATGTTCGCCCCGGCCGCTATCGCCTGTCGCTGGATCGCGCCGGGAAGCGGTTCCGGCTCGTGGACGTCGAGGAGAACCAGGTGTTGCAAGAGGCCGCGCCCGGGGACGCGATCGGCGCGGCGTTTGGGTTCACGTGGGTGCCGCCGAGCGGCACCGTGCGGGCCGGCGGCAACATCGACTTCACGGTGACGACGACCAGCGAGGCGGCGCTGGAGTTGGCCGACCACCTGCGTATTCGCGCCGCGCCCGAAGGCAACTTTGTGCGCATCGCCCGCCGCGAACCGAATCCCGACCGAGCGACGGCGATTGCCAATGCGGTCGCGGAGCGGTTCGTCACTGCGGCGGCGGACCTCAAGCGTCAACGGCTCACCGAGCTGACGGCGATTTTGGAGGACCAGCTCGACCACGCGCAGGCGAACCTGCGCGACGCCGAGGGCGCGCTTACGACGTTTCGCGTGCACAACGCCGTGCGCCCGTCGGAAGGGCCGGCGCAAGGTCCGGATGGCCGGCGTATCACCGCGGACCCGACATTCGCGAGTTACGTGGATCTGCAGGTCACGCTCGACGGCCTGACGCGGGATCGTGCGGCGATCGCCCAGCTGCTGACGCACGCCGCCGATTCGGGGGTGGCGGTCGATCAGCTGGCAATGATCGGCGCGGTGCAGCGCTCGTCCGAGTTGACCGCCGCGCTCAAGGAATTGACCGACCGGCAGGCGGAGCTGCGCGGGATGCGATTCCGCTACGCCGATACGCACCCGCCGGTGCGGCGCCTGGCATTACAGGTGGATACCCTCGCGCAGCGCGTGATTCCCGGATTGGCGCGCACGCTCATGGACGGTCTCGCGGCGCGCGCGCGAGCGCTGGGGCAACGACGCGACTCGATCGCCCGCGACCTGCGGAGTGCGCCCCCCGTCGCCCTGACCGAAATCCGTCTCGCCCGTGACCAGGCGAACGCCGAACACCTCTTCTCGAATCTGCAGCAGCGGTATCAAGAAGCTCGCCTGGCCGAGGTGAGTACACTGCCCGACGTGCGCATCCTGGAGCGGGCGGTGCGGCCAACACGCCCCGCCAGCAAGACCGCCCCGCTGCTCATCGTCGCGGCGTTCTTGACGAGCTTCGGGGTCGGTGTGGCGGGGGCAGTAGTCCGCGAACGCGCCGATCCCAAGGTGCGCTATCCGGACCAAGTGACGAGCGCGATGGGACTCGCCATCCTCGGTGCGGTGCCGCACGTACGGCAGAGCGCGCCAGCACGCGCGACGCTCGGGACGTGGCAGGCTCCCGAGGTCGACGGCGAAGACGGAGCGAGAGCCGTCGAAGCGTTGCGCGGGATTCGCCTCAACGTCCATCATGCCAGCGGGGCGACGAGCCCATTCCTGGCGACGATCACGAGCCCGGGGAGGGGCGAGGGCAAGTCCTTCGTCAGTGCGAACCTCGCATATGCGTTCTCGGCCGTCGGCTATCGCACGCTGCTGATCGATGGCGACGTGCGCCTCGGCGCACTGCATCGGACGTTGCGAGCGGCGCGTCGACCCGGCCTGACCGACGTGCTGGCCGGCCACGTCGGCCACGATGCGGTGGTTCAGGTCACGCCCCACGCCAGACTGTCGTTTCTTGGCGCGGGCTCCCGCATGCATCGCGGCCCCGAGCTGCTCGGCTCCGACGGGATGCCGCGCCTGCTCGCCACGCTCCGATCCGCCTATGACGTGATCCTCGTCGACAGTCCACCGCTCGCGGCGGGCGTGGATCCGTACGCGCTCGGCGCGGCAACGGGAAACGTGTTGCTCGTGCTGCGGACCGGCGTGACCGATCGCGACCTCGCGGAGGCCAAGGTGGAGGTGCTGCACCAGCTCCCGTTGCGCGTGCTCGGCGCGATCCTGAACGACGTGCGCCCGGGCGCCGCCTACAGCTACTACTCGTACTCGCTGGAAGGCTACGAAGTCCGAGACGAGGACCCCGAAGGGAAGGCCGGCAAAATGCTGCTGCCGGACCCTGCCTGACCGATGTGCGGCATCGTAGGCTACGTCGGCCGGCGCCAAGCGGCACCGCTCTTGGTGGAAGGCCTCGGCCGACTCGAGTATCGCGGCTACGATTCAGCCGGTATCGCCATTCAAAACGGTCACGGACTGGAAGTGCGCAAGCTCGCCGGCCGTGTGAGGGCCTTGCAGGAAGCCGTGACGTCGAGTCCGCTGGCAGGGACGAGCGGCATTGCGCACACGCGCTGGGCCACCCACGGCGCACCGACCACGCGAAACGCCCATCCCCACGTCGATTGCGGGGAGCGGATCGCCGTGGTCCACAATGGCATCATCGAGAACGCCGACGCCTTGCGCGCCGCGTTGGAGCGCGCGGGCCATCGCTTCCGAACCGACACCGACAGCGAAACGTTGGCGCACCTGATCGAGGATGCCGCCGGCGCGACGCTCGAGGCGCGCGTCGCCGCGGCCGTCGCCGCCGTCGTGGGGACCTACGGTCTCGCTGTGATCTCCGCCGACGACCCCGGCAAGGTGGTCGTGGCGCGGCAGGGCTCGCCGGTGCTGCTCGGCATCGGCGACGGCGAGGTGTTCGTTGCGTCGGACGCCGCGGCGGTGCTGGCCCACACCCGCTCGGTCGTCTACCTCGCTGACGGTGATCTGGCCGTGCTGACGCCGGAGCACTACCACGTCATGGATGCCGACGCGCACGTCCAGCTGCGCGACGTGAGCGATATCGCCTGGGACCTGGAAGCGATCGAGTTGGACGGCTACCCCCACTTCATGTTGAAGGAGATCTGCGAGCAGCCTGATACCGTGCAGAGCACCTTACGCGGCCGCCTCCTCCTTGCGGACGGGACGGCGCGCCTCAACGGTCTCAACCTCTCGCGGGAAACGTGCGCCGGCATCCAGCGCATCGTGATCGTGGCCTGCGGCACATCGTGGCACGCGGGGCTGGTCGGCCGTCACCTCATCGAAGAGTTGGCGCGCGTGCCGGTCGTCGTCGAGTACGCGTCCGAGTACCGCTATCGCCGGCAGCTGGCGCTTCCCGGCACATTGGCTATTGCGATCTCACAGTCCGGTGAAACCGCCGACACGTTGGAAGCGATGCGCGCGGCGCGGGCCGCGGGGTGCGGTGTCGTGGGGATCGTGAACGTCGTGGGAAGCACCATCGCTCGCGAAGCGGACGGTGGCATTTATCTGCATGCGGGCCCGGAAATCGGTGTGGCCTCGACAAAGGCCTTCACGTCTCAGATCGTCGCGCTCGCGCTGCTGGGCCTGTACCTCGGGCGGCAGCGCGGACTCTCATTAGAGGCTGGTCAGGAGTTCGCCTGTCACCTGGCGCGGCTGCCTGCGCTGCTGGCTCAGGCCGTAGCGCTCGAGCCCGAAGTCATCAAGATCGCACGGTCGTTCGCCACGGCGAGCAACGCCCTCTATCTGGGGCGTGGCGTGAACTTTCCGGTGGCGCTGGAGGGTGCGCTCAAGCTCAAGGAAATCAGCTACGTCCACGCCGAGGGGTATCCGGCCGCCGAAATGAAGCACGGTCCCATCGCCTTGATCGACGCCGAGATGCCGGTCGTCTTCGTAGCGCCGCAGGACGACGTCTACGCCAAGGTCGTCTCCAACATGCAGGAAGTGAAAGCGCGGGGCGGGCGCATCATCGCGGTCACGACGGACGGACCCCACGGGCTTGGCGCCCTGGTGGACCACCGCCTGTCCGTCCCCGTGACGGCTCCGCTGTTGTCTCCAGTGTTGACGACCGTGCCGCTGCAGCTGCTGGCCTACCACATCGCCGTGCAACGCGGCTGCGACGTGGACCGCCCTCGCAACCTCGCCAAAAGCGTGACTGTGGAATGAGGATCGCATCATGACGCTCGTGTCTCGCAGCAGTATCGCCCTCGGGGTCGTCCTGCTCGCCGCCGGGCCCCTCTCGGGGCAAGCGCTCGGACTTGGCGCGACCCGCCCCGGCCTCGAAGCCCGTGCCGAGCGCTTGGAGCAGGCGGCTCAGTCGACGGATCAGCCTTCAGCCGCCCGGACCGAGGCTGCGCGAGAGGCCGCAGTCATTCGGCAGCGCCTGGTGGATGGGGACTTCAAGGTCGGTGATCGTGTGCTTCTCATAGTGGAAGGTGAGCCGATCTTGTCAGACACCTTTACCGTCGGGCTCGGGGCAGCGCTCACATTACCGACCGTCGGCGAGGTGTCGCTGGCGGGGGTGTTACGGTGCGAGCTGCAGGATTATCTGGCGCGCCGGCTGGGACAGAATCTGCGCGATCCGGTCATCCATGCGCGCGCGTATGTGCGCCTCTCGATTGACGGCGCGGTCGTGCGACCGGGCTTCTACGCGATTCCGGCCGAGGCGCTCCTGTCCGATGCTCTCATGGCGGCGGGAGGCCCGACGCCCGAGTCCCAGCTCGGCAAGCTGCGCATCGAGCGCGCGGGGCGACCCATCTGGAAGGGGAGGGCACTGCAGCAGGCGATCGCCGCGGGGAAAACCATCGACGACGCGGGGCTCGTCGCCGGCGATCAATATGTGCTGCCGCGCCGCGGGCGAACGACCGCCGGCGACGTGCTCCGCTTCGGAGGGTATCTGTTGACGATCCCCGTCACGGTCTACACGCTGACGAGGATTTTTTGAACCGTCCCCCGACCGTTCTCTCCGTCGTGGGCGCGCGGCCGAATTTCATGAAGCTCGCGCCCGTCGCCCGCGCCCTCGCGGCGCGCGCCGCGCGCCACATCGTCGTTCACACAGGACAACATTACGACCCGGAAATGTCGGAGGCGTTCTTCCGCGATCTGGACTTGCCACGTCCGGACCACGCGCTGGACGTGGGCTCCGGGTCGCACGCCCAACAGACTGCGACGATCATGGAGCGCTTCGAACCGGTGTGCCTCGCGGAGGCGCCGGACATCGTGCTCGTGTATGGCGATGTGAACTCCACGGTCGCCGCCGCGTTGGTGGCGGCGAAGCTGGGCATTCCGGTCGGCCACGTCGAAGCGGGTCTGCGCAGCCGTGATCGCTCTATGCCGGAGGAGCTCAACCGCATCGTGACCGATCAGTTGGCAGACCTCCTGTTTGCTCCGTCCCGTGATGCTATCGAAAACCTGTGCCGCGAAGGCGTGCCACCCCAGCGGGTGCATTTCGTCGGCAACGTGATGATCGATTCACTCATCATGGCGTTGCCCGAAGCCCGCGCGCTGGATATGGCCCGCCGGCACGGCCTCGCTCGACGCGGCTACACGCTCATCACGCTGCACCGGCCTGCTAACGTGGATGATCCGGACACGCTCTGCGAGCTGCTGCAGACACTGGCCCTGTTGGCCGGGCACGATGCGGTGCTTTTTCCGGTGCATCCGCGTACCCGGGCGCGCATCGGGCGCCTGAACGGCAGCGGGATCGTGGACGGCGTGCGGCTGATGGAGCCGCTGCCCTATCTGGAGATGCTGGGGCTGGTTGCGGACGCCGGATTGGTCATCACCGATTCGGGTGGCCTGCAAGAGGAGACCACCTGGCTCGGTGTGCCCTGCGTAACCGTCCGACCCAACACGGAGCGGCCGATCACCTGCACTGCGGGCACCAACCGGCTGGCGGCGCCGCGGCGCGCGGCGATTCAGCAGGCGGCCGCGGCGGCGCGAGCGGAGCGACCGGCGGCCGCGCCGATCATCGAACGCTGGGACGGGTGCACCGGCGAGCGGATCGCGGCAGTCCTGTGCGACGCACGGCGGTTTGAGTGAGCAGCGGAAAGCGGGGGCGCGCGCTCGCCTGCGTGCTCGGTGATACGGATCTGCTGCGAGCGCTGACATTGGCGGGTGTGCCCTGCGCTGTCGCGGCACCGCCCGACGCGCCGGCGCGCTACTCGCGCCTCGCCCGCGTCGCGGTGGGATGGGCGGATCCGTGGCAGCAACCCACTACGCTCATCGGTCTGCTGGAACGCTTTGCCGCCGCGGAGCCACGGCCGCCGGTGCTGTTCTACGACGAGGATCGCTATCTCCTGCTCGTGTCGCGCGAGCGGGAGCGACTACGACGCCATTTTCGCTTCGTGGTGCCGGCGAGTGCGCTGGTTGAGGATCTCGTAGACAAGTCTCAATTCCAGTTGCTCGCCGCGCGTCTCGGCCTGCCTGTCCCTCCGAGTCTCCTGCTCGACGCGAGGAAGGATCCCGCGCCGCGTGACCTCGATTTCCCGGTGCTGGTGAAGCCTACGGTCCGGAGGGAAGGCCAGTGGCCTGCGATTGCTCGCGGCGCGAAGGCGCTGAGAGTCCAGACCGCGCACGAGTTGCGTGAGCTGTGGCCGCGGCTTGCGGATGCGGGGCTCGTCGTCCTCGTGCAACAGCTGATCGCCGGTCCGGAAACGCAGGTCGAGAGCTATCATGTGTACGTCGACGGGAGCGGCGACAGGGTCGCAGAGTTCACCGGGCGCAAGGTCCGGACCTGGCCGCAGGAATACGGCTTCAGCACCGCCCTCATCACGAGCGATGCGTCCGACGTTCGGACATTAGGCAGAGATGTCATTGCTCGACTCGAGTTGCAGGGTGTGGCCAAGCTCGACTTCAAGCGTGATCCCAACGGCCGTCTGTTCCTGCTGGAGGTCAATCCGCGCTTCAACCTCTGGCATCATCTGGGCGCGCGCGCCGGTGTCAACATTCCCGCACTCGTGTACGCCGACTTGGTCGGCGAGCCCCGGCCCGCTACCGGTATGGCGCGCGTGGGTGTGCGCTGGTGCAACCCGTGGCACGACGTGCTCGCGGCGCGAGCGACGGGAATGCCGTGGCTGACGTGGCTCTCGTGGATGCTCGGTGCCGAGGCGAAGCGAGCGCTGGCCTGGGACGATCCATTCCCGCTGATCGGCGCGCTGCTTCAGCGCGAGATCTCACGCCTCACCCAGCGTCTCCCGCTCGCTTCAGGCAAGGCCCCATCCGCAGCGAGCGTCGGGTCCCGCAGTGCCGGCGGTCATGTCTGACCGAGGCAGCAATACACTAGTCGAGCGGCTCCTCGACGGCTGGCTTGGGCGCCAACCACTGATCCGCGAGTCGTGGGCGAACTGGCTGCGCATCCGTAACGAACTGCGGGGCGACCGTCCAACCCAGATGGAATCGGGTTGCTGGATCGGTGGGATGCCGTCGCGGCGCCGCTGGCGCGAACTCGAGGCGGCCGGGGTGACGCACGTCGTGTCACTGGTCGGCGAGGCGTCCCCGCCCAGCTGGTTAGCGTCCGCTGCCACCGTGCTCTGGCTCCCCGTGTTCGACCGCGCCGCGCCCACGTCGGCTCAGCTGCGGGCCGGGGTCGAGTTTCTCGACGCCGCTCGTACCGGCAACAGACGGGTGCTCATCTGCTGTTGCTCTGGATCGGGCCGCTCGCCTACGCTCTATGCCGCGTGGTTACTTGCGAGACAAGAAGTCACGCCAGCCCAAGCGCTCGACCTGGTCCACGAGCGCCGGCCAGCCGCCGTGCCGACCCGCCGCCAGTTGGCAGCACTCGAGTTGTGGGCAACCGAGCTCGCCGCGCGAACCGGGTGACGCTGCCGCGCCTGCCGCCTCACATCACCATATAAAGGAAGGGACGATGCCGGGATTGTTGCAACGGCTGGGAGATCTTGTGCGGCTTTTGGTCATGGGGCGGGGCGGGCGCGTGTGGCGCGCGGCGCTGCACCGCCTCTACTCCAACGGTGCATCGATAGGACTGCGGCGCGACATGAGCATGCCGTTCCCGGCGCCTACCGCCAAGCGGCCGATTCAGGTGCGCCCACTCGCGTCCAGCGATGACCTCTCCTGTTTGGATGCGCGGCAGCCGGGCCTCACCGACGCCCAGGTTTTCGAGCGCTTGGGTCAACTCCGGATCATCCAGTCCGAGCTCCGCACCTGCTACGTCGCCGTGGGTCAGGATGGCGCCCTCTGTTATATGCAATGGCTCATCCCCGTCGGCGAGAACGAGCGCGTGCGGGCGTTTTTCGGAAATCTCTACCCACGCCTCTATGCGGACGAGGCGCTACTGGAGGGCGCGTACACGCCCGAGGCGTACCGGGGCCAAGGAATCATGGCGAGCGCGATGGCGCAAATCGCCGCGCGCGCGTCAGAGTCAGGTGTGCGGTGGGTAATCACCTTTGTCGACGAAGCCAACGTGCCATCCCTGAAGGGCTGCACGCGCGCGGGGTTTCAGCCCTACGTGCGGCGGGTCGAGAAGTACCGCTGGTTGCGCCGCCGCATCGCGTTCGTTCCCGTTCCTGTTGCGCCAGATTAAGGAAGGGCGCCGCGTTGCAGTGACACGCTTGCTTGCTGCATCAGCGCCGACACATCCACCGGCATCGTACGATCCGCAGCGATACTATGCCAACCCACCCGCACCCGGAACCGCGGCAGCCGAGGGACACTCGGCGCGTCCTGTTCGGCGACAATTGCGGCCGCGAGCCGTGCCGCGAGCTGTCCTGCCTGATTGGCATCGGTGTCGATGGCGACCACCGCAAACGCGCGCGTGTCGAGCCGACCGATTGCGTCCGAATGCCGCGCCGTAGAGCGTAGGGCAGCAGCGATGCGACGGAGTAACCAGAGGGGCGGATCGTCGGATGCCGACCCCGCTCCTGCCTCACGTTCGATCTCGGGCATGAGGAGCACGCAGCACAACGCCGAATGTCGACGCGACGCTTGAGCCGCCAACTCCTCGGCGCGACGCGTCAAGCCACGCAGATTGTAGACGCCCGTGACGTCGTCCACGAGCCCGCGGATACGCGCTTGATCCGCCTCGAGCTTCGCCGGCACGAACACCCCGAGCATCGCGGTGAGTTCTTCGGCGTCGAGCGGATCGCCGAGACAGACCCACGCGCTGGCTTGTAACGCTGCGAGCCGGTCGCGTCGCGTCGGCGGCCGAGGCAGCGCGAGCAAGACGGGCGTACTGGCGGAAATGAGACTCTCCTCACTCAGCTCCCGGCACAATGTGTAGCCGTCGCCATCCGGGAGCTCCTCGTCGACGATGATCGCGTCCGGCGGATTGGTGCGAACGCGCTTGAGTGTCTGCGCGCGATTGTAAGCCCGGAAGACCACATATCCATGTGGGGCGAGAATACTCGCCAGCGATCGGCTGGTCCATTCGTGTGTGCTGGCGATGAGGACGTCGACTGGGCGCGCTGCCGGCGCTGCTGTGGGCATTCGGTCCCCGTGATGATCGGTGCTACAACGCATACGTCGGCCTCGGTGTAAAACGTCTGCAGGATGCATGCGCGCTAGGCCGACAGTAATATGGCCCGCGGCAAGAGATTAGCGACCGAACTTTCGCCGACCCGCGGTCGAGTGACGCGCCCGGCTCACAGCTTGTACGTCAGTGCCTTCGCTAGGGCTTCTCCGATAGTGACGCCCGGGTCTTGTCCGGGGTCGTTCCGTGCACGCGTCCTGCGTTTCCCCTCGCCCCGCCTGGGTTTTCTCGGTGCTAGCAAGTTCCCTAGTAGAGGATACCTTAGCCATCGCCCTTTAACCCCACGGTCCGATGCCTGTACAACGAGCCGTCCCCAGGGGAGCCCTAACCTCCCCCGAACTACGTCGTGGACTGGTCGGCATTCCTCCCGCCATTCAACAATTCGCTGCCCGTCAGCTCCTTGCCCGATGGGGTCAGGAACTGGGCATTCGCTCGCCCGCGGACGTCGCAGACGTTCTGGTCATCTTGGCGGCCGGCGTGCTGGAGATGCAGATCACACCAGGAATGGTCATCGACGCGCGCACGCAGTCGGATGTCGGCCGTTGCCTGCTTGAGCTGATGCGTGACGAGATCATCGGAAGTTGGAGGCACTACTCGATTGCCGAGACCGAGTTGCCGGTCCTGCTCCTCGCCGTCGAGCGCGTGCGGGAAGCGATTGCGAATCGCGACGTCCACTTGTTGACGACGCAGCTCGGGGGCGGCGACAGCCTGAACCTGCTCGCGGATGTCGCCCATGATATGCGCTCGCCGCTGGCAGCGATTCTCTTTCTCGCCGAGACGCTGCAACGCGGTGAAAGCGGGGGTGTGAACGACGTGCAACGCGAGCAGCTGGGTCTGATCTGTACGGCGGCGCTGGGATTGAGCTCGGTCGGAAACGACATCATTGATCTCACGCGCAGCGAGTTGCTGCTCGAGCCGACACCGGTGGCGTTTTCAGTCACGAGCGTGCTCGATGCGGTGCGTGACATCGTGCGACCCATGGCGGAAGTGAAACAGCTCGCGATTCGTGTCGAGCCCCCGGCTGTGCCGCAGCGGCTCGGTCATCCCGTCGCGCTCACTCGCGTGCTGCTCAATCTCACGACGAACGCGCTGAAGTTCACTGAGCACGGCTTCGTCGAGCTGAGTGCACGCGACACGAAACCGGGATGGACCGAGTTCTCAGTTCGGGACAGCGGTCGTGGCATCGATCCCGCAATGATGCCGACGTTGTTCGATGCGGTGCGCCAGGCGCCCAGCCGCGAACACGAGACGCGCGGCAGCAAACTGTTCTCGAATACCGGGCTGGGACTTGCGATCTGCCGTAAGCTCGCCGAGGCGATGGGCTCGCAGCTGCGGGTGGAGACGCATCTGGGGCAAGGCACCCGGTTCTTCTTCGACTTGGAGCTGCCGCTGTGCCCTTCGCACCGCGCGCCAAACCGCAACAGCGGGCCGGAGCGAAGTAATCCGCAGCGCCGGCGCGAGGAGAAGCAGCGCAACCAGATTGCAAGTTAGCCGGCTATCAGCGATCGGCCGAGATAGCCCAACGCGAAGAGACGTAGGCGCCCGCTAACAAGCCAAGTCCGGCCGCGACCCACTGTGAGAGCGGCGTGGGCAGGAGCGGTGTCAGGACAGGGACGAGCAGCAAGCCGGCCAGGAGACCAAGCGCCACGGTTACGCCGTCGATGCGGGTGCGCAACCAGAACCCCGCGGGGATAAATAGCGCGCCAATCCATACCGCACTCAGCACGTTCTTGAACGGCAGAGCTTCCGGATACAAAAGCAGGGCCCAGCCGTTGCCGACCGTGAACCCACGCTCGACCCCGTTGATCGAGTAATGGCCGTTGCGGGCCGTCACCCGCACGAAGATGGTGTCTCCGCTCCGCACGTGTTGGAACACGCGCACGTCAGGACGATCGAATCGCCAGGCTGCGGCACGCAGGCGCGCTCGAAACACGAACTCTGCGCGATCGACTCCTACCAGAACGACTTCGCGCCGCCAGTCATCGACGATCGTAAAGAGCGGCGCCAAATTCTGCGGCGGCGGGCCGGCGAGAGCTTGGACGCGGAGTTCGTAACCGGCGGGCGACTGCAGCAGCTCCCGTACGCGATCGCGCGCCAGTATCGGGGCCGAGCGGATTGGCGTGGCGCCGATCGCCGCGTTAAGAACGTGTCCGCGGTACCACGCCAGCTCCGGGAAGTTGGGCGTCCAGAGTCCATAGTATTGCCATGCCGGGAACGACGGCGTCAGGAGCAAACCGGTCACCAGGCAGATCAGCGCTGCGCCGAGCGCTGCGCCTCGGCACAGCCACGATGCGTCCGGCGTCCTGGGAAACAGCCAGAAACGCGCGCTGTGGACGAGCAGCGCGCCAAATACTGCACCGAGGGTGTTTGAAACGATGTCGCTCAAACTGGGATCGCGGCCCGGAATGTAGAACTGGCTCAGCTCGATCGCGGCGGACACCAATCCTGCCACCACGGCAATGGATGATGACCGTCGACCGCGCAGCGCCAGCGCAGCGCCCAGCGGCATGAACAGCGCAATATTGAGCAGCAGGTCGGACGTCCCATGGGCACCGCAGGCGAGACAGAAAGCCCATTGGTGGGACGGTCCCGGCATCGGCCACAGCGTTGCGAAAGCGATGACAAGCAGGGCGAACGCCAGGAACATGAGTGTCTAAGATAGCCGTCGAATTCCGGGGAGGTGTTACACGAGTCCGACAACAGGCGTTGATGTGGCGGTCGTGGGTGGCGGCATCGTGGGGTTGGCGACGGCGTACGCGCTCACCGAGCAGCGGCACCGGTCCGTCATGGTCCTCGAGGCCGAGGACCGCGTGGCGGCGCACCAGACCGGCCACAATAGCGGGGTGATTCACTCGGGCCTTTACTACCGGCCGAATTCGCTCAAAGCGCGCCTCTGCGGCGCCGGACGCGAGGAGTTGTACCGCTTCTGCGCCGCGCATGACATCCCCCACCGTCGCGTCGGGAAGCTGGTCGTCGCGACGCATCCCAACGAGCTCCCGGCACTCGCGGAGCTCGAGCGCCGCGGCCGCGCCAATCAGCTCAATGTCCGGCGTGTCGATGCCGGCGAACTCCAGGAAATCGAGCCGCACGTCACCGGCGTGGCCGGGCTGTTCGTCCCCGAAACCGGGATTGTGAACTTCGGATCCGTCGCGCAGGCGCTCGCGCGCCGCATCACCCAAGCCGGGGGAGAGATTCGCACCGGCCACCGGCTGCTCGCCGTTCGCGAGGATGGTGCGGCATTGCGCCTTCAAACCACGAGCGACGAGCTTCGTGCGACACTGCTCGTCAATTGTGCCGGTCTGCAGGCGGACCGCGTCGCGCGCCTCTCGGGCCTCGAACCGGAGATCCGCATCCTGCCGTTCCGCGGCGAGTATTACGACCTCGTTCCGGAGCGGCGCGCGCTCGTGCGCGGCCTGATCTATCCAGTTCCGGATCCACGGCTGCCGTTTCTTGGCGTGCACTTCACTCGGACCATCGACGCGCGCATCGAAGCTGGACCGAACGCGGTGCTCGCGCTGGAGCGCCACGGCTACGGTTGGGCCGATGTGTCCGCACGCGACGTGATCGAGATGGTGGCGTTCCCCGGTTTCTGGCGGATGGCGGGCCGTTTTTGGCGCACCGGCGCCGCGGAGATCGCACGCTCGCTCAGCCGGCGGCTGTTCGTGCGCGCGCTGCAACGGCTGGTACCGGAGTTACACGACGGCGATCTGATGCGAGGCGGGAGCGGTGTGCGCGCGCAGGCGGTAAACCGATCCGGCGCGCTGCTCGATGATTTTTACATTCTGGAGAGCACGCGGGCGATCCACGTCCTCAATGCGCCCTCGCCCGCGGCTACGGCGGCGCTCAGTATCGGCCGGCATCTCGCCGATCTGGCGACGGCGCGGCTGTGACTACCAGGCCCCGAACTTCCCGGCGACCACCGGGAACGTACGCAGCATGATGCGCAGGTCCTCTTTGATCGAGCGGCGCCCGATGTACTCGAGGTCAAACGCGAGCTTTTTGCGCACGTCTTCGATCGAGCTGTCGTAATGCTGATTGACTTGCGCCCATCCGGTGATGCCCGGCCGCACCCGCTGGCGTTCCTGATATCCCGGAATCTCCTCGCGCAACCGGGCAAAGATGGCCGGCTGCTCCGGGCGCGGGCCAACGATCTCCATGTCCCCAAAGAGCACGTTCACTAGTTGGGGCAGCTCGTCGAGGCGATAGAGCCGGAGCAATCGTCCCACCCGCGTGATTCGGGGATCCTCCGGCGTTGCCCAGACCTGTCCGGGGTCATCCGGGCCATGTCCGTTCACGCGCATCGTGCGGAATTTGTAAATCGTGAAACACCGGCCGCCGCAGTCGGACTCCCGGTAGCGCGAACCGGGCGGCAACAGCCGGCGGCGATTGAGGCCGACGCGGTGCTGGGTGTAAAAAACCGGCCCGCGTGAGCTCAGCTTCACGGCGACCGCGATGAGCAGCATTAACGGCAGGGTGAGCACGAGCGCGATGAGCGCAATCGCGACATTGAGGAGGCGGCGCAGCGGGTCGACGCCGGAAAGTGCCACGAGGCGTCGCCCATATCTCCGTCGTGGGAGGCGCGGTTGGTTCAGGGTAATCGGTATTGTCGTCATCCAGCAGAGCTCTGGGCTGGGTCGTCCAGCGCAAACGCACGCGCCGTGCCTGATCAGGCCACGCTGAGATCAGGCACGAAACGCGGGTTTTTGTCGTGAGCAGACGACAAACCTGTTGTGAGAAGTTGCTACAGTCCCTGCTGTTGCGGAGCTGCGACATCAGGTCGGCGGCGCGCCGTCCCCGTTGTGCGGCTCGATGCCGCTGAGGACCTTTCGGTCCAGACCGTGGCGCTCCATCAGCCGATAGAGCGTCGTTCTGTCGACGCCTGCGACACGCGCGGCACGTGACATGTTTCCGCCGGCCTGCGTCAGCAGTTGAGTCAAATAGTGCAGCTCGAACTCGGCAACGAGCCGATCGCGCGCGGCGTAATACGGCTCCTCCATCGAGACATTGAGCGGTGCCCACGCTTTCACCTCTTCGGCGGAGCGGTCGCCCAGCGCCGGGATATCCTCAGGCCTGATTTCGGCAGCGGGCTCGAGGAGCACCACCATATGCTCCACTACGTTCTGCAGCTCGCGCACATTGCCCTTCCAGGGGCGGGCGCGGAGCGCGCGGACGGCGGCGTCGGAGAACTTGGGCAGCGGTGTTGCCGCCCCGCGGTGGCGCGCCCAATAGCGCGCGAGGAAGAATTCCGCCAGCAGCGCAATGTCCGACGGCCGCTCGCGCAGCGCCGGCACGTGAATCGGCACGACGCGGAGCCGATAATAGAGATCCTCGCGCAACACGTGTTGCTCTACTGCCTCTTCGGGATTGCCGTTCGTGGCCGCGATGAAGCGCACGTTGACGACGGCGTCGGTGTTCTCACTGCCCACGCGTCGGAGGACGCCGTCCTGAATGACGCGGAGCAACTTGGCCTGGATCGGCTTCGGCATCTCCACCAACTCGTCGAGCAGTAGCGTGCCGCCGTTGGCCGCTTCCAGGAGCCCGGGTTTGTCCCGGACAGCGCCGGTGAAAGCGCCTTTGACATGGCCGAACATCTCTGATTCGAGCAGCGGCTCCGGCAAGGCCGCGCAGTTAATCGCGATGAGGGGCCTGCTGCTCCGGCGGCTGTGGTGGTGAATCAACTGCGCGATCAGCTCTTTGCCGCTGCCGCTCTCGCCGGTGATGAACACGGAAGCATCGGTGGGCGCGACCCGCCGCGCGAGATCGACTGCGCGCTTGAATGCGGGCGCCGTGCCGAGGACCTTCACGAGCTCGCTGTTTCCGTGCTCGCGCGCGAATGCTTCCTGCATCGCGTGCGATTCACGAGCGACCATCACGGCGTGCGCCGCACGACCGATCAGGATCTGCAGGTGTGTAGCCGAGAACGGTTTCGGGATGTAGTCCCACGCGCCGGCGCGCAGCGCTTCGAGACTCGTTTCGATGCTCGGATTTCCGGTGATCATGATGGCGATCGTGTCGGGATGCGCGTCGAGACAGGTGCGCAGCAGCCGCATCCCCGGGACATCGCTCATGTAGAGGTCGAGCAGAACAATGTCGAATGCCGAGCGCTTCAGCAGATCCTTTGCCTCTTCGCCGCGGCCGCACAGACTCACCTGATAGCCGTTATACTCGAGCACGCTGCTGCAGCTCTCGCGCAGCGTGCGCTCGTCATCGACAATGAGAATGCGAATCGTCGACTTGACTTCGGCGGTGAGCTGCGAGATAGCAATGATTTCGGGACTCCGATTCGACCGGGTTGCAGGGCTGCGCGAGGATCGTTCGATGGGCTGCGGTCCGGCCATGGTCATCTCCGAGTGAAGTGCCGAACTGAATGGCACAGAATAGGCCCGGGTTTCGAGGTCACAGGCCAAAGCCGTAGCATGCGCTGTGACAACGAGTTGCGGTTCGCCGTCAGATCCGCTGTGGCGCGAGCGTGACAGTTCCGTTGGATCAAACCCGCGAGTGTTGCAAAAGTGCCACACCCCTCGGGGAAGAATGATCAGCCCGGAACGAGCGCCTGCGTATGTCCTGTGTCCGTCTGTGAGATCGAGGCGGGTGTGGGAATCCTGTGTAGAGGGAGGGTTGTCGCGCGCAGGCGCTCGCGATAATACGCGATCGTGCGCCGGAGCCCCTCGTCGAGATTTGCGCTCGGGACGTAGCCCAGCTGCTCGCGCGCCTGGTCGATCGCGGCGAGGGAGTGGCGTACGTCTCCCGCCCGAGCGGCATAATGTATGGGCTCGACGTCAACTTCAATGAGAGCGGCGATTCGTTCCCATAACTCGCGAATACTAGTACCGATGCCGCATCCGATGTTGAAAACCGCACCGGCCGCCTGGTCCATGGGCGCGTGACACGCGAGCAGGTTCGCGGCCACGATGTTGGTTACGAAGGTGAAGTCGCGCGTCTGGCCGCCGTCGCCAAGGATCACCGGTGCGTCGCCACGTAATGCGGCCGCGATGAACAAAGGGACGACTGCACCGTACTGCGAGTCGAGATTCTGTCGGGGTCCGAAGATGTTGAAGTATCGCAGCACCACCGTTTCGACGCCGTACGTCCGCCAGAATGCCTGGCAGTACGCCTCTCCCGCGAGTTTGGATGCGGCGTACGTCGAAAGTGGACGCGGCAGAAGTCCCTCATGCGTGGGCAGTTCGGCGGCGTCTCCGTACGCCGCCGTCGAGCCGGCGTACACGACGCGGCGCACGTTTGCCTCGCGCGCCGCGAGCAGAATGTTCAACGTGCCGGTGACATTGGTGTGATGGGCGGCGATCGGATTTCGCGTCGAGACCGGCACCGACGTGACGGCGGCGTGATGCAGCACGTAGTCCACGTCTCGCATGGCGCGCCGGCATGCTTCGAGCCGAGCAACGTTCCCGCGGATGAAACGGATGCGATCGCGGAACGCGCGCAGGTGCTCACGCCGACCCGTCGAAAGATCGTCCAACACGGTGACGTCAGCGCCATCCCGGACCAGGCGCTCGACGAGGTGTGAACCGATGAATCCGGCGCCGCCCGTAACGAGGTATCGCACGCCGGTCGCAGGGGCACGAACCGGGCCACGACTCGGCGTGCTTCTTGCCGGGAGCGAGGCGCCCGCATTGTCGCGCGGCCACTACAGGTAATGACCTTCTTGCGGAATCTTCTCGTGCGCGTCCGGCGCACCCCCGAAGGGCTGCTCCACCCGCTGCGCCGGCGCAAAGCGGTCGACGCGCTGCGCCAGCGCCGCCGGCCGACGACCGTACTCGCAGTCTGTCACGGCAACATTTGCCGGAGTCCGGTCGCTGCGGCGCTGCTCGCGCGAGAGCTGGCGCCGCTCGGTATCGACGTGCAGTCGGCCGGCTTTATCGGCTTCAACCGCCCTGCGCCGGCGGAGGCGGTAGCCGCGGCGCAGCGCCACGCAGTCAATCTCTCCGAGCACCGCTCGCGCCTGCTGACAGCCGAGCTCGTCCGCGGTGCCGATCTCATCGTGGTAATGGACCCGAGCCAGCGCCGTCTCATCTGTGAGCGTTTCGGTCGGCTGCCGAGCGATGTGATGCTGCTCGGCGACTTCGACCCCGCCACGGTGGACGCGCGCACGATCCGGGACCCGGTGGACCAGCAGCGCGAGGTGTTCGACGAGGTCTACGAGCGGATCTCACGGTGCGTGCGTGAGTTCGGACGCGCCGTCGGCAGCACCGCGCGCTGATCATGGCGGGCCCAGTATTTGCGGGCACTCGAGCGGCAATGGAATTCGACGCGTTAGTACTCAACGCACAACTCCGGCAGTCGTTGGTGGCGGTGCGATCACTCGGCCGCCGCGGCCTGCGCGTCGCCGCCGCCGGAACGGTCTCCAATGCACCCGCCTTTTCGTCCCGCTGGTGTCAACGCGGATTCGTGTTCGCTGCTGCAGAAGCAACAGATGCCTACGGTGTAATGCTGGAGGAGTGGTTGGAGCGTCATGCGGCGCCGGTGCTCATCTCCTCGCATGACGGCACGATGGCGTTGCTTCGTGCGCGTCGCGCGCGACTCGAGCAACGAGTGAGCCTTGCTCTGGCAAATGAACCGGCTCTGACGATTGCGGTCGACAAAGAGCGGACCCTGGCCGTGGCGAGTCGCCTTGGCCTGCATGTGCCGCGCGAGGTAGTCATTCGCGACGGTGCGGACGTGCCGATGGCGCTGAAGGAGATCGGCCTGCCGGCGGTGATCAAACCATGTGAGTCGTGGGTGTCGGATGGACGCGACGGAACCTGGGTCGGTCCGCAGCTCGTGGTCACACGTGCTGAGGCCCAGCGGGCAATCGAGGCGGTGACGCGCTTTGGCAAACCCGTCCTCTTCCAGCAGTTGCTCACGGGCAGGCGCGAAGCGGTGAGCTTTCTGTACGCCAAGGGCGATGTGTACGCGCGATTCGCGCAATGGGCCCGGCGCACCAGGCCGCCATTGGGCGGGCAATCGGTTCTGCGCCAGAGCATCGCCGTGCCATCGGACATCGGGGCGCAAGCCGAATCGCTGGTGCGTGAGATCAATCTCGAAGGCTACTCCGAAGTCGAGTTTCGGCGGGACAGTGCCGGCGTCCCGTACCTGATGGAGATCAACCCGCGCCTCTCGGCGTCCGTCGAGATCGCGGTGCGGGCTGGGGTCGACTTCCCCTACTTGCTGTACCAGTGGGCGAGCGGTGGGCCCATCGAGAAGGTGAACGAGTATCGGATCGGCGGCTGGATGCGTCATTTGGGCGGAGACATCGAGCGGACGATTGCGGCGCTCGGGGAACGCGGCAGGCCGGGCATCACCCCGCCGGTCAAAACACTCTTGGACTTTGGTCTTTCGTTTCTGAAACCCATGCGCTACGACTACCTGGACTGGAAGGATCCGTTGCCGGCGGTCAAGGCGACGACTGATTTCACGCGCGGCGCCATCAGCAGATTGGTCTCGCGCGTCAAGAGGAATCGCTCATGAAGCCTGTCTATGACGCTGTCGTGGTGGGGGCGGGCCCCTACGGTCTCTCAACCGCCGCGCATCTTCTTGGCCGGGGACTGAATGTCGCGGTCTTCGGCCGGATGTTCGAGCTGTGGCGCGACCATATGCCGAAAGGGATGTGGCTGCGCTCTCACTGGTGGGCGACCAATCTCTCCGATCCGCGCAAGCAGTATGGGTTTCAGCAATTCTTCGCGGACACAAGATCCGAGAAGGGCTATCCGGTACCGCTCGAGACATTCGTCAACTACGGTCAGTGGTTCCAGCAACGGGCGGTGCCGAACGTCGATGAAACGTATGTCGCGTCGATCGCGCGGCAGGACGGTCAATTCCTGATCACGTTGGAAGATGGACGCGAGGTAAACAGTCGCGTGGTGGTGATGGCGATCGGCCCCTATCACTACGCGCATCGGCCGGAACAATACGAGGGACTGCCGCGGGAATTGGTCTCGCACTCTTCCGATCACAGCGACTTCAGTCGCTTCAAGGGACAAGAGGTCATTGTGATTGGGGGAGGGCAGAGCGCGATTGAATATGCCGCACTCCTGCACGAAGCGGGCGCCGCTGTCCAGGTCGTATCACGGCGGCCGATTGTGTGGCTGGCCCCGGATCGGATGGACGAGCGCAGCATGCTCGAACGGATCCGCGCTCCCAAAGCGACCATTGCAGCTGGCTGGGCCAACTGGGTGTTTGACCGCATGCCCTATGTCTTTTACCGGTTTCCCCAGACCTGGAAGGACGGCTACAACCGCCAATACCACTCTGGCGCCTCGGACTGGTTGCGGGAGAGAGTCCGTGAGAAGGTCACCCTCCACGAAGCCCAGACCTTGGGAAACGTACAGGAGCGAGCGGGGAAACTCGAGGCCACCCTCTCCGATGGCGCCACGGTGCGCGCGAATCACGTCATGCTGGCAACCGGTTACAAGGTGGACATCAACAGGTTGCGGATGATTCATCCCGCGCTGCGACGGGAAATCAAGACGGACCTCGCGATTCCGATCCTGAGTCACTGGTTCGAGAGCAGTGTGCCTGGGCTCTACTTCGTCGGGCTCACCTCGTTGCGGGCTTTTGGCCCGCTGTTTCGCTTCGTCGCTGGTTGTCCAGCAGCGGCCCGGCGCGTGGCGAGCTCGGTCGCGCGAGCGCGCGTCCGGCGCAGCAATGTGGCGCAGCGTGCAGCCTTCGCCAACACGACGCAGGAGGCGTAGCACGTCTCATCCCCGCCACCTGCGGGTGTAGTCGCGCGCCGCCTGCCGCACCGCTGCAACGGGGTCCTCCCCCAGCCGCTGCACCTCCGCAACGCTGTCTCTCCACAACCCACTGCTTTTCCTCACGATCACATCACGAACGCCCTGGCCTGCGCCTTGCCCTGGAAGGAATCGCAAATGGAGAGACACGCTATGAAGAAATCGATCACAAGCCTTGCGACGCTATTGGGAACGGCACTGCTCGCGGTAGCCTGCAGTGAACCTACCGGTCCCCGTCCCGAACACGGTGCGCCCGGCGGGCCCACCATGGCCGTCACAGCGGGTGGCGGAATCGCGCTCGACGTGTTCAACGGCAAGCTGGGCGAGACGACGACGATCTGGCAAGGGTTTCATCCGACCAATCCCCATCTCGGCGACGCAGTGGTTGTGACGTTCTACTGGATCGGCTCGACGAACATCATCACGCGGGTCTACGACCACCTGGGTGACGGTACTCCTGTCGGTAACGCCTACACGCCCGTCGCGTATGTCAGCGACGGCGGCATCTCGATGGCCACGTATGTCGCCACCAACGTGCAGAACTTCCCCGAGGGAACGTACCCGAACGACGACAAGAGCCTCATCGTACACGCGGACCTGGCAGAACCGATTCAGGATGGTGGGATCACGCTGTCCGCATTCACCGGCGTAGCTGCAGTGACTGCGGATGCGTTGGGCGCGCATCAGTCGGCGTCCGGTTCTGGTTCGTCGTATCCCACGATCGCCGATCCCGGCGCCGTTTCCACGGACGCGGGCGCCCTCGTGTATGGCGTCACGATGTCGAATGGCCGGGGTGTTGATGCCCCTGCCGGTTTTACCACCATCACGGCGCAGACAGACCCGACGATCTGGAACGAGGCCGACTATGCCGTCCAGGCGAGCGCGGGCTCGGTCGATCCGCAGTGGACATGGTACTTCAATGCGCCCAGCACCTGGCTGGCAAGTGTGCTCGTACTCCGCCCCGCGGCGACGCAGCTCGCGTTCACGGTCCAGCCGAGTACGACGCTGCCGTTCATGACGATCCAGCCGGCCGTGCAAGCCGTGGCACTGGACGCGTCGGGCAATCCCACGGGCTTCACTGGGCCAGTGACGATCGCGATCTCGACGAACGGCGGGTTGCTCATGCCCGGCACGTTGTCCGGCACGAAGACCGTGAACGCCGTGAACGGTGTCGTCACGTTCCCGAACTTGAGCATCGATCAGGTCGGGAATGGTTACACGCTCGGAGTGACGTCTCCTGGTCTGACAAGTGCTGTGAGCGCGCCCTTTAATATCGGACCGATGTAGCGGGCAGCGCGTGCGTGCTGGTTTGTTCACGATGACTTGAGACTTTTAGCGATACGAAGGGGAGGCGGGTTTATGGTGAAGCGGACGACGATCGTTGGACTCGCGGCGCTTGTCGGGGCCGCACTGGTGGGAGCGGCGTGCAGTGACGTCGCCGCCCCTCGGACCCCGGACTTCAAAGTGGAGGGCGGCCAGCTGAACGGCACGCTGCAGGAGAACGGGACCGTGCTCATCAAGGGGTTCAATCCCACGAACCCGCACCACGGCGACGCGATCGTCGTGACCTTCTTCTGGGTCGGCTCGACGAACATCATCCAATCCGTGACTGATGTGCTGACCTTGCCCGATCGTCCAGTGGTCGGCAACACCTACAACCTGGTCGACTACGTCACGGCCGGCGGCATCTCGATGGCCACGTATGTGGCGACGAACGTTCAGGGCTTTCCCGACCCGTACTCTGACGCGATCAATGGCGATTCCATCCTGGCGGTGCGAGCGACGCTGTCGCAACCAGTCACGGACGGCGGGCTCATGATGAAGGCGTATAGCGGCGTGTACCCGATCTACGCCTCGGCGTTGGGCGCGCACAGTTCCGCGTTCGGCTCAGGCTCGACGGTTACTGTCGCCGACCCCGGCGGGATATCGGTGGGCGGTGGCTCGCTTGTGTATGGCGTGACGATGGCGAACGGGTGCTGTGTCGCACCGCCCGGCGGTTTCACCAACGTCAATAACCTGTCTGATGCGCTGATGTGGACCGACGCGGAGGAACTCATACCGGGAACCAGTGGGCCGGTCGATCCGCAGTGGACGTGGTTCTTCAGCCGATCCAGCACATGGCTTGCTTCCGTGCTCACACTCGGCGAGGCAGTTACGCAACTGGCCTACACCGTGCAGCCGGCTACCTCGCTACCCTGTCCAGTTACCATGGCGCCCGTCGAGGTGACGGCGGAGAACGCCGAAGGCAATCGAGTCACCACCTACAATGGCAACGTGACGATCGAGATCGGGCACAACGCCGGGGCGGTGATGAGCGGCAAGCTATTCGGCACGTTGACTGTGAAAGCAGTCAACGGGGTCGCTCGGTTCAACGACCTGTGCATTGACCAACCCAATGTGCCGGGCAACGGGTACACGCTGCAGTCCACCGTCCCCGTCTTGAACGTGCACAAGGAAAGCGGCGCGTTCAACATCGGAGCGCTCTAGTCGTGGGGTGACGTCGAAGAATATGCGGATTACGACGCTTGCGCGGCTGCTGCCAGTAGCACTACTGGCAGCAGCCTGCAGTGATTCCCTCGCCCCGGACAAGCCGAGTCATGGCCTGCCGGCTTTTGACGTCGGTGCCGGTCCAAACAGTGGCTCGCTCGGCGAGAGTGGTACGGTTCTCGTCGCCAAGTTCTTCACGAACCCGCATCACGGTGATGCGATCATTGCCACGTTCGCCTGGGTTGGCTCAAGCAACATCATCGCCTCAGTGACGGACCGCCTGACCGACGCGAATCAAACGCCGGTTGGCAACACCTATAACCTGGTCGAGTACGTCACGTCCGGCGGCATCTCGATGGCGACCTATGTCGCCACGAATGTCCAGAACTTTCCGGATCCGAACACCAACGATGCGCAGAACCTGGCGGTGCAGGCGAATCTGTCGTCGTCCGTCTCGGACGGCGGCATCATGCTTTCCGCTTACAGTGGGGTTACCGCGGCGTACACAGATGCATTGGGGAATCACCACTCGGGATCCGGCTCGGCCTCGGCGCCGACGACCGCCGACCCCGGATCCATCTCGGCCGGCGCGGGCGCGCTCGTCTATGGGGTGACGCTGTCGAACGGCTTGGTTGCGCACACCAGCCCGGCGGGTTGGACCAACGTCTCATTCTTGTCTGACGCGTCGATGATGGCGGATGGGGAATACGTCGTGCAGGCCAATGCCGGTTCGGCGAACCCGCGATGGACCTGGCAGTTCAACGCGCCCAGCACGTGGCTTGCGACGGTGCTCGCCCTCAACTCCGGAACGGCGCCCCCGCCTCCGTCGCCGGCGACACACCTTGTGTTCAAGGTCCAGCCGAGCTCCACCACGAGTGGGACGGTGATCTCGCCAGCGGTGCAGGTAGCCGCTCAGAATGACGCCGGTAACACAGACGCAAGCTTTGGTGGCTCGATCACTATTGCGCTGGGCGCGAATCCCGGCGGCGGCACGCTTTCCGGCACGAAGACGATGACCGCAACGAATGGCGTCGCGACCTTCTCCAACCTGAGCGTCGACAAGGCCGGGAATGGGTACACCCTCCAGGCCAGTACGACGGCCGGTCTCACGGGTGCGACGAGCGCGACGTTCAACATCTCGACGCCGGCGGCCGGCATCGTCCTCAACCAGCGGATCGGCACGCTGTTCGAGAGCGGGACCGTCCTCATCAAGGGGTTCAATCCCACGAACCCGCATCGCGGCGATGCGATCGTCGCGACCTTCTTCTGGGTCGGTTCAAGCAACATCATCACCTCGGTGACAGACCGCCTGACCGACGCGAACCAGACGCCCGTTGGCAACACGTATACCCTGGTCGACTACGTCACGGCCGGCGGCATCTCGATGGCGACATATGTCGCGACGAACGTCCAGGGCTTCCCGGACCCGTACTCTGATGCGGTCCACGGGGACTCCATCCTGGCGGTGCAGGCGACTCTCTCGCAATCGGTGACGGACGGCGGGGTCCTGCTCTCCTCCTGGAGTGGCGTGGGTTCTGTCTCAACGCAGGCAATCGGCAACCACCATTCAGCTTCGGGCTCGGCCTCGGCAGCGACCATCGCGGATCCCGGCGCGATATCGGTCGGGGCCGGATCACTCGCGTATGGCGTGACGATGTCGGGTGCCCCAGGGCCTGCCAGCGCGCCTGCGGGCTTTAGCAATCTCGCCACACTGTCCGATGGGACGCTGTGGACTGATGGGCAATACGTCGTGCAGGCCAACGCTACCCCCGTCGATCCGCAGTGGACGTGGCAGTTCACCGCTCAACGCCCGGGTACCTGGCTCGCCAGTGTCCTTGCTCTTAACCCACCGGCACCGCCGCCACCGCCGCCGCCTCCGCCGCCAGCGAACCAGCCACCGACCGCGGCGTTTACGCAGAGCTGCACTGACTTGGCGTGCAACTTTACGAGTACGAGCACCGACCCGGACGGCTCGATCGCCAGCTACAGCTGGACGTTCGGGGATGGCGCGACGTCGATCGTGCAGAATCCGTCGCACACCTATGCGGCCGGCGGCACGTTCACGGTCACGCTGACTGTGACGGACGACCAAGGCGCAACGAACTCGACTTCTCATGACGTGCCCGTCGCGCCGCCGAACCAGCCACCGGTGGCAGACTTCACATACAGCTGCTCATTACTCGCTTGCGACTTCACGAGCACGAGCAGCGATCCTGACGGGTCGATCGCCAGCTACAGCTGGACCTTCGGCGACGGCGCGACGTCGACCGCGCAGAACCCGTCGCACACGTATGCGACCGGCGGGACATACACGGTCGCGCTTACCGTCACCGACAACCAGGGGGCGACGAACTCCAAGTCGAAGAGCGTAACCGTCAACCGGCCGCCGGTGGCGGACTTCACATACAGTTGTTCGTTACTTGCGTGCAACTTCACGAGCACGAGCAGCGACGCCGACGGGCCGATCGCCAGCTACAGCTGGACCTTCGGCGACAACGCGACGTCGACCGCGCAGAACCCGTCGCACACCTATGCGACGGGCGGCACCTACACCGTCACGCTCACCGTGACCGACAACCAGGGGGCGACGAACTCCAAGTCGAAGAACGTAACCGTCAACCGGCCGCCGGTGGCGGACTTCACATACAGCTGCTCGTTACTCACCTGCAACTTCACGAGCACGAGCAGTGACCCCGACGGCCCGATCACCAAGTACACGTGGGTCTTTGGAGACGGGGGGACATCCGCGCTGCAGAATCCGTCGCACACCTATGCGACCGGCGGCACATACACTGTTACGCTCACCGTCACCGACAACCAGGGCGCGACGAATTCCAAGTCGAAGAACGTCACCGTCAACCGGCCGCCGACCGTGAATGCCGGACCGGACGAGACGGCGGTGCTCGGTTTGCTATGGACGCAGAGTTCTTCGTTCACTGACTTGGACAACGATGGACCCTGGTCGTATACGATCGACTGGGGTGATGGGTCGACCTCGAGCGGCACTCGGTCGAGCACGGGTCCGTTCACGGCGACGCACACCTACCTGGGACTGCTAAAGACCTATACCGTCCGCGTGACGGTGACCGACAGCCACGGCGCGTCGGGCTCGGATACGAAGCTCGTGACGGTGATACTATGAGCGCCGCGGTGTGACGCGTCTGTGAACGTCTCCCACCATTTCACGATCGATCTCGAAGAGTACTTCCAGGTCTCCGCGTTCGCGTCGCAAGTGATGCGATGCGACTGGCAGCGCTTCGAATCGCGGGTCACGGGGGAGGTTGACCGCTTGCTCGAATTGCTGGCCCGGCACGAGGCGCGTGCCACATTCTTCGTGCTCGGCTGGGTGGCGGAGCGACAAGTCGAGTTGGTCCGAACGATCGCGCGTGCGGGGCACGAGATTGCGTCCCACGGCTGGGACCACGCTCGCGTGACTACTCAGACCCGCCCTCAGTTCCGTGAATCGGTGCGACGCACCAAGGACCTGCTGGAAGAAATCACCGGCGCGCCCGTGCTCGGTTTCCGCGCGCCGAATTTCTCGATCGTGCCGGGCCGCGAGTGGGCGTTGGACGTCTTGATCGAAGAAGGCTATCGCTACGACTCCAGTCTCTTTCCGGTGCGGCGCCCCGGCGGGAACTACGGGTATCCCGACGGGTTACCGGACCCGCATTGGCTCGAGCGCCCGAGCGGCCGGCTCGCGGAAATTCCTCCAACCACGCTGCGCTCGTGCGGGTTTCGTCTGCCCGCCGCCGGCGGTGCGTACCTCCGCCTTCTGCCGTATGGCGTCGTGCGGGCCGCGTTCCGCCAGTGCGAGCGCCGCAAGGTGCCCGGCACCTTTTACATCCACCCGTGGGAGCTCGATCCCGAGCAGCCGCGACTCCCGGTCTCGTGGTTGACACGCGTGCGGCACTACGGCGGACTGCGGCGGACGGCGGAACGCATCGAGCGGCTGTTGTCTGAGTTCCGGTTCACGGCCGTTCGCGACACGCTGGTTGCGCTGTGAGCACTTTGGTAGGCTCCGTGGTGCAGTCGCTGGATGGCGCCACGAATTCGTGGGACGAATTCGTGGCGGGTGCCGCGGGCAGCAGTTTTTGCCATTTGTCCGGTTGGCGCGGCATCCTGAGCGACGTGCTGGGAACGGAATGCCTGTACCGCGTCCTGACCGACAGTGCAGGGGAATGGCACGGGGTGCTGCCGCTCGTTCGCGTGAAAAGCCGGATCTTTGGACACTACCTGGTATCGCTTCCCTTCCTCAACGCCGGCGGACCGTTGGGGTCGCCCGCGGCTCGGCGCCGCCTCGTGGACGACGCCGTGACCGAGGCCTGCCGGTCGCGGGTGGAGCTGCTTGAGCTTCGGAGCAGGGAAGCCGGAGACTTCGACCTATCTACGTCATCGCGAAAGATCACCGTCGTGCGTCCGTTGCCGTCCAACCCCGATGAGCTGTTCCAGTCGTTCCCCTCGAAGCTGCGCAGCCAGATCCGCCGTCCACTGAAGGAAGGGTTGACGATCCGTTTTGGTCTCGAGCAGCGCGAGCCGTTCTACGCCGTGTTCGCCCAAACCATGCGGGACTTGGGCACGCCGGTGCTGCCTCGTGCATTTTTCGAGCGCGTCGCGGCGACGTTTCCCGATCTCGTGACGTTTGGAGTCGTCTACCGTGGTGATCAGCCGCTGGCGGGCGGGTGCGGCTTCGTGTGGCGTGAAGAGTTTGAGATGACCTGGGCCGGAGCGCTGCGCGAATCGCGCCCCATCGCGGCCAACATGTTGCTGTACTGGTCATTCATGGAAGAGATGATTCGTCGAGGCATCCGGACGTTCAACTTCGGTCGCTGTACTCCAGGAGGGGGCACACACCACTTCAAACAGCAATGGGGCGGCGCGGACGTGCCGCTACCTTGGTGCCACTACAGCCCTGGTCGTGAGAAGGCCCCGAAGGCCCCACCTTCACCAGACGATCCGGCATTCTCGTGGGGGCCGCGCCTGTGGCGCCATCTTCCGCTCTCGCTCGCGAACTTCCTCGGGCCTCGGGTCGTCCGTTACCTGCCGTGAGCGGGTGGCGACACCTTGCTCCCGTTCACTCGCCACTGTCCATAGCCGCGCTGCTTGCCGGCGCCGGCTCTGCGGTGGTGAGGGACGGCAGGTCCTCTCGAGCCGAAGCGCAGGTCGCAACACTGCTCCGTGAGCGCTACGCCGCGACGGCCGTGTTGTTGACCGACAGCGGCACCACGGCGCTGACTGCGGCGCTCCGTGCCATCGCGAAGGATCGACCCGGATCAGCGGTCGCACTTCCCGCGTATGCGTGCTACGACCTCGCCACTGCCGCCGACGGGGCGGACACGCCGGTTTTCCTGTATGACCTGGATCCGCACACCTTGGCGCCCGACATGGGGCAGATTGACGCGATACTGCGTCGCGGCGTGGGAGCGATTGTGGCGGCGCATTTCTACGGTTGCCCCGTCGACCTTAGCGAGATGAATCGCCTGGCGGCAACGCATGACACAGTCGTAATCGAAGACGCGGCGCAGGCGCTGGGAGCCACCCTGCACAACCGCCCCGCCGGGAGCCAGAGCTCCCTCGCTGTGCTGAGCTTCGGCCGCGGAAAGGGGCTCACAGGGGGGAGCGGGGGCGCACTGTTGGCCCACGATGCTGCAGGACAGCGCATACTCGACCGCGCGCGGGGGTACCTCGGCGCAGCGCGGCGCGGATGGGCGGAGCTGCTCGCGATTACGGCGCAGTTCCTGTTCGAGCGGCCGAACGTCTATGCGGTCCCGGCGGCACTCCCGTTCCTCCGCCTCGGCGAAACGATCTATCGGGCGCCGCAGCCCCTGCTGGAACCGACGAGCGCGTCTTGCTCTGTGATTGCAGCAACATGGCAACTGGCCGAACGGGAGTCGGAGCTGCGGCGGCGCCACGCCGAGCGGCTGTTGACGGAGCTCCGAGCGCAGCCGGGTTTCGAGACGATCGCCATCCCGCGTCACGCCCGCGCCGGTTACCTGCGGTTGCCGGTTCTCACATCACCACAGATTCGGCGCTCGGTGGCCGGGGCGACAAGACGATTGGGCATCATGCCAGGCTACCCCCAGCCGCTGTCCGAGCTCGAAGGATTTCGCACGCGATGCATGAACCGCGACGCCGCTTTTCCGGGAGGTCGCCTGCTCGCCGAGCGGCTATGCACGCTTCCAACGCACGGGCGCTTGGATCGGCGCGACCTCGCGCGACTCGAACACTGGATCCGAACCGCGGGCCGGCGGTAAGCGGAGTCTCAAACCGGCGAGCCAAGCCGCCAAGGCGGCATCCGAGATTCCCGCTGGCACGCTCACGCGTCGCAACGCGAGGGGATCACCTCCCGGCTCGTTCAGTCCATAGTCAAGCGTGACCGCCGCCCGGTATCCTGCCGAGCGGACCGCCTCGCGCACACGGGAGTTCCACGCGCCGTAGGGGTAGGCGAAGAACTCGGGCTCCGTTCCGGTTTCGCGCGCAATCAATTGCCGACCTGTGACCAACTCGTCCAGCAACTCACCGTCGTTCAGGGTGTCGAGGGCCCGATGGGTTCGTGAGTGCGCACCCAACGTCAGGTTCCCATCGATCGCTTGCGCGATCGTCTTCCAATCCGCCGGTTGCTGGGCGCGCGGCAGCGACTCGGAGGGGCGGGGGGGGGACGGCGCGAGGGACTGCAGGATCGACGCGCCGTCGCCGCGCAGGTCGGTGAGCCAGCCGTGACGACGCTGGGGTGTGGCCACGGCTTGGACCGCCGGAAGATCCCACCAGAACGGCTCGCCCTTGGCCGGCGCGTTGGCCACGACGAACACAGTCGCGGGGATCTTGAAGTCGCGGAGGATCGGCAACGCATGCTCGAAGAATCCGAAGTACGCATCATCGAACGTGACCGCGGCGAGCCGACGGAGCGTCTGGCGCTGCTCGAGCCGGCGAACGAGATCACCCAGCGGAACGACTTCGTAGTGGCGGACCAACCACTGCATCTGCCGTTGGAAGTCGCGAAGCGGGAGGTGCAGGCTTGTCTCGCCGCGTGGGGCCGCGGACTGCGCCTCATGCACGACGTTGTGATAGCAAAGAATCGCTGCTCCGTTACGCAGTCGGCGCGCCAGCGCGGGAAGACCGAGGGCACCAAATCCACGGTACACGAGGCGTGAGAGCATGGGCGGGTACGTCTTAGGCGGGCAAGCCGTGTGCCATAGGGGACATGTAGCGCCGTTGCAACACCTCGGCCGGAACTATTGCCGAACGATCTCGATTCGAGCAGGCCCCGATCTTGCGCCCCCCATAGGCGACCCTAATGCAAAGTGAACTGCACGTCGACAGTGGCGTCGCGCGCCCCCCGCGCCCCCCCCGTCCTCCGCGGCCATCACGGACGGCGGCAGCGGGCAGCCTGTACGCGCTTCGTGTTCGGGATATCTGGCGCTTTCTCAAGACACAGCCGGCGTCCTACTGGCTGGTCAGCCTGTATCTGTTTTTCGAGTACGTTCGACCTCAAGCGCTGTACCAGTCACTCGACGTACTGCCGTGGGCGCTGCTGTCGATCCTGCTCTGTTCCGCCGCGTTTCTCGTGGAGGGGAAATCGTGGCGTTTCGCCACCCCGGCCGACTGGCTGTTGGCACTCTTTTCCTTTGTTGTTCTCGCTGCTTCGGCGGTTGCCTATTTCCCATCCGTTTCGGTTGCGGCCTTGCCGCTCTTTTTTTCGTGGGTCCTGATCTACATCCTGATCTCCGGCGTTGTGACCACCGAGCGGCGGTTCCTGGTTTTCATTCTGTTCTTTCTCCTTTACAACCTGAAGATGTCGCTCCACGCCACCCGATCATGGGCCGCTATTGGATTCGCGTTTCGTGATTGGGGGGTCGTCGGCGTTCCAGGCTGGTTTCAGAACTCGGGGGAATTCGGCATCGCCATGGCGATGTTCTTCCCCATCTCGGTGTGTTTCATACTCGCCCTGCGCCGGTATTGGACC
>WNGC01000061.1_pt1 | contig 86585 bp, 87 predicted proteins | sample 5400051 | NCBI WGS metagenome assembly WNGC01 (sample SAMN13153368, study PRJNA577476) | soil metagenome | isolation source: 20 cm soil or saprolite under grassland replicate 2 | place: USA:California | collected 2016-06-15
ACGCCGCCGGCCAGGTCGTCATAGGTGAACCGGCCGTCCGTAGCGGCGATGACGTTCTCGCCCGCGCATCCCACCTCGATGCGGTCGCCGAAGTGCTCGCGCATGGCGTCGTAATGCGACGTAAATCCGAGCGAGATTCCGTGCAGCCCGTCCTCGTTTTTCGTCTGCGGGTGTGCGCGATGGTGGACATCGACGATCCACTCGCCACCCTCGCCGCCACCGAGCGCGCCGTCGGGCGTGACGTTGAGCTGCGCGACCGAAAGCAGCGGACCGGGGTCGTAACGCCGGGTAGGTTTCTCGCCGGTCTTGAGGGAGCGACGCTGAATTTGCAGACGGGTGATCGTGCCGATCGCGCGCATAACGCAATCTAACGGGATGTGCTACATTGGGCCGCTCCATGGTCCCTCCGCGCGGGTGGGCCCGCTGCCTCGACAACGTCGCCGACGTGCTGCGTCGGGGCGCGTGGTATCCGATCATCGACGAAACGTCCGACGGTAAAGTGGTGATCGAAGTGCGTCAGAAGCCAGTGCGTCTCAGCCGTATCGACGTCACCGTGCGCGAGACCGCGCCCGACCACTGGAGCATCGTCGTGCGCACCGGCGTGTTGCGTCCCACGTTGGGGGGCAGGGGAGGGGAGGACGTGATCACCACGTACGCCGTTTGCCCGCACTGTCACGAGCGCCAGGACTTCAGCGGCAAGCCGGACGCCCTGACCTGCACGCGCTGCAAGAACAAATCGCGGGTAGACTGGTCGGAAACCTGCTGAGGCTCTTGTAACCCTGAAAATATTTAGTATGTTAATTATCAACATGTTAACAACTGACTGAGAGCGGCCGACCGATGCCCGATCGCTCGGAATTGGCGCTTCAGCTCACCGACGCCGTCGCCGCCGCCAATCAGGCGATCCAGCATGCCGGCAATCGCGCCTACAAGACGTTCGGCTTGTCGCAGCGCGCGCACGCCGCCCTCGCGGCGGTCGACCTCGGAGGGCCCGACGGAGCGCGCCCCAGCGATGTGGCGAGCGAGCTGCGCGTCTCGCGCGCCGCGGCGACCACATTCATCCAGCGACTGGAATCCAAAGGCCTCGTGGAGACCACAACCGATCCCGACGATGATCGCGGCGTTCGCGTGACGCTGACGCGGCGTGGGTTGGAGGTGCTGCTGCGGGTGGGGCAGCTGGAACGCCGCCTCGCGGCGCGCACCATCGAGGGCATGCCCGCCTCCGCTATGGCCCGCGCCATCCATGTGCTCCAGGAGCTGCGGCAACGGCTGGAGCAAAAAGTGCTCGAGGTGGTACGCTGAACCCGCGTATACGAATGTGTGAATCTTTATGCATGCGCCCATGCGCTGGCTCGGCACTGCTGTCACTTCATGCAGGACTTGAGCTGCGCCTGATATCCACACGGTTCACAACGCGTTGAACCACGGCTTGGATGCGGAACTGTCGTCAGGTACGATGCGCTCATGCGTCGTTCCACTCTGGCCAGTTTTCCACAAGAACAGCGATGCGTGCATTTGTGGATAAGTCTACGGCGACCGATCCTGTGATTCGCCGCACCAAGATCGTCGCCACCCTCGGCCCCACCACAGGAACCGAGCCGCAGATCGCCGCGCTGATCGATGCCGGTGCCAACGTGCTGCGCGTCAATGCCTCCCATGGGACACCGGAGTTGCGCGCCGAATGGATCGTGGCCGCCCGGCGCGTGGCGGACGCGAAGCAGCAGCCCATCGCGGTGCTGTTCGATCTGCAGGGCCCCCGCATCCGCGTCGGGAATTTGGCGGCGCCGCGCCAACTCACTCCCGGACAGCGCATCGTCTTCGCGCCCGAGGAGCTGGCGCACGACGACGAGCTTCCCACCACCTATGCCCGGCTCGCGGCCGATGCCCGTGTGGGCGGTCGCATCCTGCTCAACGACGGGTTGCTGTCGGTCGAGGTCACCGGCGTCGAGCCACCGCGTGTGCGCGGTACGGTCGTGGACGGCGGTTTGCTCACGGCGCACAAGGGAATGAATCTGCCTGGCGTCCAAGTCTCGGCACCGGCGCTCACCGAGAAGGACCGCGAGGATGTGAAGGCCGGCGTCAAGCAGGGCGTCGACTACTTCGCACTCTCGTTCGTGCGCCGGCCCGAGGATATCGCCGAGCTGCGCCGTCTCGTGCCGGCGGAGATGAAGCTCGTTGCCAAGATCGAGAAGGCGACCGCGCTCGACCAACTCGAGAAAATCGTCGCGGCCGCCGATGCGGTGATGGTCGCCCGCGGCGATCTGGGGGTGGAGCTGCCGTTCGAGCAGGTGCCGCTGGTGCAAAAGCGCCTCATCAGCGAGGCGAACCATCAGGGGAGGCCGGTGATCACCGCGACGCAGATGCTCGAGTCGATGGTGCACGCGCCCCGGCCGACGCGCGCCGAGGCATCCGACGTGGCGAATGCGATTCTCGACGGCACGGACGCGGTGATGCTGTCGGCCGAGACGGCGATCGGACAGTATCCGATCGAAGCGGTACAGGCGATGGACCGGATCATCCGCGAGATGGAGCGCCATCCATTGCGCGTGCGGGAAGAACGCCGCGTGACCGAAGGCGCCGTCTCGACCGAGGACGCCATCGCCTGGGGCACGCACGCCGTGGCGCGCATGCTCAAGACGCCGTTGATCGTCACGCTGACGAAGGGCGGGTTCACGTCGCGCAAAGTCGCGGCGCTGCGCCCGCCCGTGCCCATTCTCGCCGTCACCACCGAGGTGACGACGTATCGCCAGCTCGCGCTCGTCTGGGGTGTCGTGCCGGTGCTCGTGAATCAGGTGCCGGGGTACGACGCGATGCTGACCGTCGTCCGCGACCTCATTCTCAAACGCCGGCTGGCGAAGCCGGGCGACTGCATCGTCATGACCGCGGGTGTGCCGTGGGAAGTATCCGGCAGCACCAATCTGATCAAGGTCGAGCAGGTATGACGTGCGGCTGATTTTTCTCGGGACCGGCACGTCCTTCGGCGTCCCGCAGATTGGCTGTTCGTGTTCGACCTGCACTTCCTCCGACCCCCGCGACCGCCGCACTCGTACCGCTGCGTTGATCGAGTCGCATGGCAGACGGCTGCTGGTGGACACGCCGCCCGAGCTTCGGCTGCAGCTCATTGCGGCGGGCGTCGATCGCATCGATGCGGTCCTGTACACACACGCGCACGCCGATCACGTCCACGGCATTGACGACCTGCGCGCGCTTTCGATGCGCCAGGGTGCGATGCTTCCGACCTACGGATCGCGCGCGACGATGGCGGAGCTGGCCGACAAGTTTCCCTACATCTTCGACCCGACGTTTGTCGTCCCCGCCGGAGCGACGAGACCGGAGCTCGTGGCGCACGTGCTCGAGCCGGGAATCGCCGCGTCGATCGCGGGTGTCGCGGTGCTGCCGCTGTCGCTCCCGCACGGCGACCAGCAAGTTCTCGGCTACCGCTTTGGGCCGCTCGCGTACATCACCGACGTGAAGACGATTCCCGACGATGCCGCGCGCGCCCTGGCCGGGCTCGAGGTCCTGGTGCTGAACGCATTGTTGTCGCGGCCGCACCCGCTGCACCTCTCGATCCCCGAAGCCGTCGCGACTGCGCAACAGATCGGCGCCAGGCGCACGTTCTTCACGCATCTCACGCATGAGACCACGCATGCGGCGCTCGCCGCGCGGCTGCCGCCGGGCATCGCGCCGGCCCACGACGGACTGGTTATCGACGTGGCCGCGGCCTAGATTCCGCGCAGCAGGAGGGGAACCGGTGGGATTGCAAGCGACCATACAGCAATTCGATGATCCGGCGGTGCGGCACAGCGCCGCGATGGATGCACTCGCGCGCGAGGCGGTGTTCGGCAGCGAAGACGCCCGGACACGCGCGCGCTGGTTGCTGTGGGAGATCGGACAGCAGGCCGGCGTGCGGCCCGCCTCGATTCACGAGCTGTACATGGCGCGCGGCCGTGAGGAGCTCAAGCCGTTCACCACGCCCGCCATCAACGTCCGCATTCTCGCCTACGATACCGGCCGCGCGATCTTCCGCGCCGCGAAGCGGCTCGATGTCGGCGCCGTGATCTGCGAAATCGCGCGCAGCGAGATCGCCTACACCGACCAGCGTCCCGCCGAGTACGTCGCCGTGATGACGGCGGCCGCGCTGCGGGAAGGATTCAAAGGCCCGCTGTTCATTCAAGGCGATCACGTCCAGGTCAACGCCAAGAAATACGCCGCCGATGCCGAGGGCGAGCTCACGGCGTTGCGCGCGCTGATCGAGGAAGAGCTGCACGCCGGCTTCTACAACATCGACATCGATACGTCGACGCTCGTGGACCTCTCGAAGCCCAACCTCGACGAGCAGCAGCGCACCAACTACGAGCGCGCCGCCGAGCTGACGCAGTTCATTCGCGAACGCCAGCCGGACGGGGGAGTCACGGTGTCGGTCGGCGCGGAGATCGGCGAAGTCGGCGGCAAGAATAGCGACGTTCACGAGCTTCGCGCCTTCATGGAGGGCTACACTCGCACCTTGAAGAGACTCGGCGAAGCGACCGGCATCTCGAAGATTTCCGTGCAGACGGGAACGAGCCACGGCGGGGTCGTGTTAGCCGACGGCACCATCGCCAAAGTGCAGCTCGATCTCGCGGCGCTGAAAGCGCTGTCACACGATGCGCGCATGCAGTACGGTCTGGGCGGCGCGGTGCAGCATGGCGCGTCGACGCTGCCGCCTGACGCGTTCTCGCAATTCCCCGAGTGTGAAGCGATCGAGATTCACCTCGCCACGAATTTTCAGACGATCGTGTTCGACCATCCGGCCCTGCCTGGCGACCTCCGCCGGGAGGTGAACGCCTGGGTGAAATCGGAAGCCAAAGACGAGTGGAAGAAGGGCGACACCGAAGAGCAGTTCATCTACAAGAGCCGCAAGAAAGCGATCGGGCCGTTCAAGCGCCGGTTCTGGGATTTGGCGCCCGAGGTCCGCGCCGCGATCGGCGCCGATCTCGAGAAGACGTTCGCTTTTCTCTTCGAGCAGCTGCGCGTGAAAGGCACCCGCGCGGCGACCGATCGCTATGTCCAGCCGCCGCTCGCGTCGCACGCCGCGCCGCGCGCGGCGCTGGTGTCAGCCCCGGACGATGCGGAGGCGGGCGAATGAGCGAGCGCCGGGGCGGGGGCTTCGGGTCATTTCTGTTCGGCATCGTGCTCGGTGCGGTCGCCGGATTCATCTTTGCCCCCACCGAAGGCGGTGAGAACACCCGCCGCAAAGTCACGAAGGGTCTGCGCAATCTGAAGGAGCTCGCCGAGGACAAGGTGGACGAGGTGCGCGGCCTGCTCAAAGAGGCGGAGGACGAGGCGGAGGAGGACGAGGAGCCGGAGGAGGAGGAGGAAGAGCCGGAGGTCGCGACGCGCGAGCAATTGCGGCGTCGGCTCGAGGCGGCCCGCCGCCGGCGCAACCGGGCGACCCCCTCCCAGCAACCCATCCGCGATGCCGAGGAGGAGGACGAGCCGCTCGCGTGAATGGTGAGGGCGGGTGGCACCGCACCGTCACCGGCATCATCCGCCGGACGCTGGAGGCGGCATACGAAGACAACATTCCTTTTCTCGCCGGCGCGCTCTCTTTCGATATTCTCCTCACCGCCATCCCCTTCGTCGGCCTGGTCCTCGCCGTCGTCGGTTATCTCGTCCAGTATCAGCTCGCCATCCATCAACTGAACGTCCACGAGCTGCTGCAGCGATTCCTCCCCGAGTCGAGCGGCGGGGAGACCGGAACGTTCGGCTTCATCGAGCGCGCGCTCGGCGACCTGGTGGCGCGGCGGGGCCACCTCACGCTCTTGGCGGCGCCCCTGTTCCTCTGGTTTTCGACTCGTATGTTCGGAGGGCTGCGCGCGGCGTTGAACGAGGTCTTCGACACGGAGGAGAATCGCCCCTGGCCGGTTGCCAAGCTCACCGATCTCGCCATGGTCTTCGTCGCGGGCGCGCTGTTCCTCGCGAACGCGTTCGCCTCGAGCGGGAAGGGTCTCGTCAATCAGCTGGGATCGCTGGTCTTCAGCACGCTGCTGTTCTACGTGATCTTCAAGTATTTGCCGAGCCGCCGCATCTATTGGCGCACCAGTCTCGTGGCATCGTTGTTCTGCGCGGTGGCGTTCGAAATCGCCAAACGCCTCTACGCGCTCTACGTGGCGCGCTTCGTCACGTTCGATCGGGTCGCATCGGATGCGAACCTGATCGGGTTTCTCTTGTTCATTCTGTGGATCTATTACACGGCCTACGTCTTCCTGCTGGGCGGGGAGGTCGCGGAGACCTACGACCTGATGCGCATGCGCAGCCAGCAACGCGTGCGCCTCGGATGACGCTGCGATGAGCACGAAGCCCGAGCCCCGCTCGCAACCGATGCCGATGGAACGGGCGATTCTGTGGAATCCGCCAGCCGCTCCCGGCGCGCGTCCTTCCGGCCGCGCCCCCTACCCCATCTTCTTCCAGCAGGAAGCAGTCATCGCGCTGCAGGAGCACCTGAAGAGCTCCCCGACCCAGGCAATCTTCGGCTTTTTGATCGGTGACCTCTTTCGCGATCCCGAGACGGGCGTGCTGTACGCCGTGATCGACAAAACGCTGAAGCTGAGCCAGGCGATCTATGGCGACAAAACGGAAGTGGTCGTGTCTCGGCTGTGGGACCGGATGCAACAGCAGCTCGCCAAAGCCCAGGGCTCATTGCTGGGGTGGTACCACAGTCATCCGGGACAGGGCGGATTTCTCACACAACACGACGTCGAGACGCACGAGAAGTTCTTCACCGATCCGTGGCAGGTCGCGGTGCTCGTTGCGGCCGAAGCGGGCGGGGTAACCGGCCGCTTCTTCCGCGCTTCCCAGAACGCCGACTGGCACAAGACGCCCTTGCCGTTCTACGAATTGTTGCAGCCGGACTCGATCAAACCGGATGGAAAAAAGCGCTCCTATATCACCTGGAGGAACTACAAAGCTTTCGGACCCACGCTTACGGGACCGAAGCCAAAGGTAACAGCGGCGCCGTCCCCTCCACCGAAGGCCGAGGAGCCCGAGGAAGAGGAAGAGGAAGAGGAAGTCGAAGCGACGCGGGAGGTCGAAAAGCCAAAAGCGCAAGCAGCGCCGGACAAGGGATTCCGGATCATGCGATCGAGTGCGGACGATATCCCGGTGATTCGCACCAGCGCGGATGATGAGCCGGCTGCTCCGCCGGAGCCGACGCCACCACCTCCTCCGCAATCCTCAGCCCCCGTGTTCGTGCCGGATGAACCTGCGCCCCGACCGAAACCGGCTCCGCCGCCGCCGCCGTCCAAGCGGCGAGAATCCGGGGGCGACATCCCATGGGCGGTGACGCCCGAATCAGTCGCATCGCTCCCGCCACCGGAGATCACGCCGCCTGCACCGCCGCGACGCATCTCCGCACCCAAGTTTCGGTTGCTCGATGAACCGGAGCCGAAATCGGCTCCTGCTCGCAAGCAGACGCGCTACCGGAAGGCGCGCCGGCGCTGGCTCGGGAAATTCATGCTGTTGCTTGTGATCGGTGGGATCGGGGCGGGAGCGTACTGGTATTTCAAAATCCGGCCGCCTGGTACGCCCCCTCCGTGGGCCGGATTGGTTGACAAAGGCAAGAAGCTGATTGCGCGCATCACGCCGGCGCGCACGCCCACCCCGTCGGCTGCCTCACGACGCACATCTCCCGGGACGCGCGTGACCGCGCCGCCAGCCGCGACGGCGCCGGCTCCCCCCCCGTCGCCGTTCGCGCGCTACGACCGGCTCAGCGATTCGTTGTCGCGCGCGGTGCGCGGCTTCCAGGATCGGGCGACGCTGTTTGTGAGTGGACGAGCTGATTGTCCAACCTTGGCGGGCGGCCTCGTCGCCGTGGAGAATCTCTGGATGACGTACAACACCGAGCGCCGGGCGCGCATGGCCACGTTCGACCTGCGGCGCGCGACGCTGGACCAGGCCCTGTACGCCGCGGTGGATTCCGTCGAGAGTCGGTTCGAGCATTCCGGCTGTAGCCGGCCGTGACGGTCATGTTGCCGAATGATCAATGGAGAATGATCAATGATCATTGATTATTGAACATTGATCATTCTAGATTTCATGCGCCCCAGGTCCGCAGGCTTTCCGCTCGTGAACCGCGTCAGGCCCCCGCAGGGAGCAGCGCTAAACGATGTCGGGATTCGTTGCGGGGTGCCTGGGGCAATTCACAGGCAGCTGCTAGTGACTAGTGCTTGGTCTTTAGCTCACCGCCTAGCCGTCTAACCGACTAGATTTTGGCTTCATGATCGCGCTCGCCAGGAAGTACCGGCCAAAAACGTTCTCCGATCTCATTGTGCAAGATCACGTTGCCGCCGCGCTGCGCGGCGCCGTGGCGCAGGGACGGGTGGCCCACGGCTATCTCTTCGCCGGCCCGCGTGGGGTGGGCAAGACGACTGCGGCGCGCATCCTGGCTATGGCCCTCAACTGCGAGAGCCGCACACCCGCGGGAGAGCCCTGCGGCGCCTGCGAGTCGTGCCGCCGCATTTGGACCGGCGCGGCCAATCTCGATGTCGTCGAGCTGGACGCCGCGTCGAATCGCGGCGTGGACGACGCCCGAGATTTGCGCGAGCGGGCGATGTACGCGGCGAGCATGGAGAATCGCTCCAAGGTCTACATCGTCGACGAAGCGCACATGCTCACGCGCGAGGCGTGGAATGCGCTGCTGAAGATCCTCGAGGAGCCGCCTCCACGCGTCGTCTTCGTGTTTGCGACCACGGAACCACAGAAGATCGCCAATACCGCCGCCCCGATTCTCTCGCGGCTGCAGCGGTTCGATTTCCGCCGCATCGGGCCGCACGCGATCGTCGCGCGGCTCCAGCAAGTCGCGCAAGCGGAAAAACTGGACGTCGCGGCCGACGCCTTGCGGCTGATCGCGAAGAGCGCGAACGGCGGAATGCGGGATGCGCTGTCGCTGCTCGACCAAGTGCTCTCGTTTGGCGAAGGGCCGGTGACGGCGGCGCTTGTTCGCGAGGTCCTCGGCCTCATTCCCGATGAGCTGTACGGCGAAATGCTGCACGCGATCGTCGAGCGTGACCCCGGCGCCATGTTCCCGCTCGTCGAGCGCGTGCTGGAGGCCGGCGCGGACCTCGGCGAATTCGCGAGCGGCGCCGGCGAAACGCTGCGCGCCTTACTCATCGTCGCCGTGGGTGGCGAGCCCGACGGATTGACTGAAGGCCTCCTCGCAGTCGTGCGTCAATACGCGCCCCAGCTGCCGCCGGCAGATGTCGTGCGGCTGCTGACAGTGCTGGATGAATCGGAAGAGCGCATCCGTCGCGGCGGCAATACACGCCTCGCCGTGGAAGTGCTGTTGCTCCGGTGGGCGATGATGGGGCGGACGGTGGAGTTATCCGAGGTGCTCGACGCATTGAAGGGCGGCTCAACGGCCCCGTCGTCGCCGGCCTCCTCGCCCGCCCCTTCGGCCGTCCCCTCGGCAGCCCCCCCATCGCCGCCGTCCGCCCAGAAGCTCGAGCCCACGGCGGCGAATATTCGCGCCGTCTGGTCACAGATCGTTGGCGAGGCCCGTGCGAAAAGCCCGATGATCGGGAGCCTGCTGGCAGAAGCGGAAGTTGTCTCGGTCGACGGTCGGATCGTCACGCTGAAGCCGGGGAACAGCGGGCACGCCGAGGGACTCGAACGGCAACGCGACACGATCGGCCAGGCCATCGGGCGCTATATCAGCGAAGCCCCACGCGTCAAAATCTCGAGTGAGCCCGGCGGACAGCGAACCGGGCCACCTGCGAGCCCTGAGCGTATGACGGAGGAGCGCGCCAGCGCGGAGCGCCTGAAGAGTCTGCGCGCCAAAGATCCCACTCTAAGTGCCGCCGTAGATGCATTAGATTTAGAGTTGCTCGAATAACTTGCCAACACTCCCCTAAGGGGTAACTTTCGACGTATGGCGGATTTATCTAGCCTGCTCCAGCTCAGTCAGCAGATGCAGGGGCGGCTTACTGAGATACAGACTCAGCTGGCCCAACAGACGCTCACAGTCTCGTCCGGTGGCGGTATCGTGCAGGCCACCGTCGACGGGCGCGGTCACATCCGCGCCATCAAAATCGACCCGCAGGCGGTCAGCCAGGGCGACGTCGAGATGCTCGAAGATCTCGTGCTCGCCGCGGTGGCAGAGGCGCAGAAACGCGCGGCCGAGCTGTATCAGGCCGAGGTGCGGAAGCTAGCGTCGGGCCTGCCATTCCCGTTCCAGTTGCCGCTGTAGGCGCGCCCGTGTCCGGGAGGGCCGGGGGGCCCGGGGGGCCCGGGGGGGCCATCGAGGAGCTTGTGGCGGAATTGGCCAAGCTCCCTGGCATTGGGCGCAAAACGGCACAACGACTCACATTCCATTTATTGAAGCAGCCCCCTGAAGTCGCGGAGCGGCTGGGGGATGCGATCCGCCGCGTGCGCGGCCGGGTGATCGCCTGCGCAGCGTGCGGCAACCTCTCAGATGAGGATCCGTGCCCGATCTGCCGTGACCCGCGGCGCGATCCGGCGCTGTTGTGCGTCGTCGAGGAGTCGGGCGATGTGGGCGCGATCGAGCGCGCCGGCCGCTATCGCGGGCGATATCATGTGCTGGGCGGCCGGATCTCACCGCTCGACGGCATCGGTCCGGACGATTTGCACGTGGACCGGCTGCTGGCGCGGGTGTCGAACGGCTCTGAAGTTCGGGAAGTCATCGTGGCGACCAATCCCTCCATGGAGGGAGAAGCCACGGCGACCTATCTCCAGCAGGTGTTGAAGCCAATCGGGGTGCGGGTCACCCGGATCGCGCGGGGCTTGCCGGTCGGCGGCGACCTCGAGTATGCCGACGCGGTGACCATCGCTCAGGCGCTGGCGGCACGACGCGACATGTCCGAGACGGACTAGGAGACTCATGGCCGGGGCCGCAAGCTGGTCTTTCAACGAGAACGACTTCAAACAAATCCAGACGCACTTGCAGGCGTTCCTCCGTGACTCGAACGCCCGCTGTGCGCTGCTCGTCGACCGCAACGGCCAGCTCGTCGCCACAGTCGGCGACACCCCGAAGTTCGATCCCACCGCGTTCGCCTCCCTCACCGCCGCCGACTTCAGCGCCAACGATCAACTCGCGAAGATGATCGGCGAAGCGGAATTCGCGTCACTCGTCCATCAGGGCGAGCGCGAATCGATGTATCTCGCCGACGTCGCGAAGCGCGTGATTCTCGTGGTGCTGTTCGATCAGCGGGCGACGCTCGGCCTCGTCAAGCTCAAGGCCAAGGCGGTCGTCGGGGAGCTCAACAAAGTCTTCGAGGAGATGTTCAATCGCGTGGGCACCGGTCAGGCTCAGCAGAAGGGCCTGCTCGAAGGGGCGGAAGACGAAATTGATAAACTCTTCGGTTAAGGGGACGCGCCCATGTCGATGATCAACTACGCGTCCCGCGAGATCAATTGTAAGCTCGTGTATTACGGTCCTGGGCTGGGCGGCAAGACGACGAACCTGGAGCACATCTATGGGAAGGTCTCGCCGAATACACGGGGCAAAATGATCTCGCTCGCGACCGAAACCGAGCGCACCCTGTTCTTCGACTTTCTCCCCGTCGATCTCGGCACGATCCGCGGGTTCAAGACCCGCTTTCACCTCTACACGGTGCCGGGGCAGGTCTATTACAACGCGAGTCGCAAGCTGATTCTCAAAGGGGTCGACGGCATCGTGTTCGTGGCGGACAGTCAGATCGAGCGCATGGAGGCGAACGTCGAGTCGATGCAGAATCTGTACGACAACATGGCGGAGTACGGATACGATTTGACGAAGATTCCGTTCGTCATTCAATACAACAAGCGCGACCTTCCCAACGCGGCGCCCATCAAGGATCTCCAGGCGTCGCTCAATCCAGGCTGGCCGGTCGACGACGCGGCGCGTCAGAAAGTGACGCCCGACCCCGCGCATCCCGGCGAGAATCTGATTCAGAAAGTGGGAAACGAGTGGACGGGCCACGCCCCCTACCACGAGGCGGTTGCCGTGCGCGGCGATGGCGTGTTCGATACGCTGAAGGCGGTTAGCAAGTCGGTGCTCAAGACGCTGAGTTAAGGCCATGCGCTGGACGCTCCCCAACATCATCACGCTGGCGCGCATTTGCCTGACGCCGGTAATCGCGCTACTGCCCTTCATTCAGGGCTACTGGCCCAAAGTCATCGCGTTCGTCGTGTTCCTGATCGCCGCCTTCTCGGACCTCGTGGATGGGTGGGTGGCACGGCGCTACGGCACGACGAGCGAGCTGGGGATGCTGCTCGACCCGATCGCCGACAAGCTACTGCTCTTCGCCACGCTCATTCCGATTTTCTGGATGACGCGGCATCCCACGATTCTCGTCGACTACCGCATTCCCTGGTGGGGCAGCCTGCCGCTCTGGGTCGCGCTGCTGCTGGTCGGGCGTGAAGTCCTGATCACGATCTTCCGCTTCTTTGCGAAACGGCGCGGTATCGTGATTCCCGCGGCCGGAGCCGGGAAGCTCAAGGCGGTGGTGCAGAACGTCTTCATCGGCGCAACCATCGCGTGGTTCGCCTGGAAAGACGTCATTGCCGAGAAGCGGCTCGCCGGCACATTCCGCAACTTCTGGGATCAATTTCACGGCTGGTTCGTCGCAGTGACGCTCGCGGGCGCGATCGTGCTCACCGTGTATTCGCTCCTCGTCTACCTCTACCGCTACCGGACGCTCCTCAAAGTCGGCAAGTGAAGCTCGAGGTCGTCACCATCGGCACCGAGCTGCTGCTGGGCCAGAATGTCGACACGAATGCGGCGGACTTGGGTCGCGCCCTCGCCGCCGCGGGCGTCGAGGTCGTGCGCCACATCTCGGTGCCCGACCGTCCCGCAGCCATTCGCGCCGCCGTCGCGGAATCGCTCGAGCGCACCGGGTTCGTAATCACCACGGGCGGCTTAGGGCCCACGCGCGACGACATGACGAAACGCGAGGTCGCCGCGCTCTTCGCGATGCCCTTGGAGCTCGACGCCGCCGTCCTGCAGTCGCTGCAGGAGCGCTTCCGCCGCCTGGGGCGACCGATGCCCGCCGTGAATCGCACGCAGGCCGAGGTTCCCCGCGGTGCGACGGTGCTTCCAAACCCCCGCGGCACGGCGCCGGGATTATGGCTGGAGGCGAACGGCAAGGTTGCGGTCATGTTGCCCGGTGTGCCGTCGGAGATGCGAGGGCTCCTGGTCGAAGAGGTTCTGCCCCGCATCGCGGCGCGCCAGAAGGAGCGGGACAGTGAACGGCGCGTGGTACAGTCCCGCACGGTGCGCACGACCGGCGTCGCCGAGTCGGCGCTCGCCGAACGTGTGGGCGACATCGAACCGGCGATCGCGCCGCTCACCCTCGCCTACCTTCCGTCGATCGAAGGCGTGGATCTACGTGTGACGGCGTGGCGCCTGGGTGAGGATGAAGCGAAACGGCGCCTCGATGAAGTAGCGGCGCAATTGCGGGAGCGCGCCGGTGAGCATGTCTATGGGGCAGACGGGACCGATCTCGCCGCCGTCGTGCTCGACGCGCTGCGCGCGCGCGGCGCGAGACTCGCACTGGCGGAATCATGTACCGGTGGACTGATCGCGGGCCGGATCACTGCGGTTCCTGGCTCGTCCGACGTGTTCGTCGGGGCCGTCGTCGCCTACGACGATCAGGTGAAGCGCGACCTGCTCGGGGTCCCTGAGCAATCGATCGCCGCGCACGGCGCCGTGTCCGAAGAAGTCGTCCGCGCGATGGCAGCAGGGGCACAGCAGCGGTTCGCAACTGAAGCCGCGATCGCCGTCACCGGGATCGCCGGGCCTGCGGGCGGTACCCCGGACAAGCCGGTTGGGACGGTCTGGCTGGCCGCGAGATCGGATTCGGAGGCACGCGCGGTGAAGCGCATTTTTCCCGGTGATCGCAATGAGATCCGTGCTCGCGCAGCGCAGGCTGCTCTCGACCTGCTGCGACGACTGCTCGCCGGCGGACCGGCGCGATGAATCGGGTCAACGCACCTGACGGCACGCCGCTCGTCTTTGACGCCTACGAGCCGGCAGGACCGCGCGCTGCCGTGTTGTTCTTGCACGACTGGGCCGGCTCGGCGGGACAGTGGCGCGATACGGGCGCGCAGCTCCGCGCCGCTGGATTCGCCGCCTATGCGCTGGACCAGCGAGGCCACGGACGTTCCGGCGGGCAGAAGGGGCACCTGTCGCGATTCAGCCAGTTGCTTGGTGATCTCCAAGTGTTTCGCCGCGCGGTGCGTCGCACGCACGACGTGCCGCAGGTGATATGGGGACACGGATTCGGTGGATTGATCGCGTTGCGGTATCTCGAAACCCAACCCGGCGAACCCCCCGTGGCAGCGATCGTCTCCAATCCCCTGCTTGCAGCCCGGCGGCGCCCCGCGGTCTGGAAGCGAATCGCCGCGAAATTTGCCGATCTCTGGCCCACGCTTCCGACCAGCGCCGGCGACTCCTTGATGACTGCCGGCGCGCGTGCCGAGCTGCAGTGGGCCCAAGACGCCATCGTCGCGGATCACGCGCGCATTGAGTGCCGCTTGCTATTCGTCCTGGGAGGCGCGGACGACGCGGTGAATACCGCGGCGGCGCGTACCTTCGCCGAACGCCTTGGCGCTGGCGCCGAAATCCGCTGGCACGCCGAAATGACGCACGATCTTTTGCCTACTGATCGTGTACTCAATGACGTGCTGCAGTTTCTCGCAGAAACTCGTTCTTCCGGTCCGGTCCCTACGACGGACTGAGGCGTGACCCAAAACCCGCTGCCATTTTTTTAATCCTGCATCTATAGTCCGCGAAGACCTCGACCACAACAAGGAGCACGACAATGAACCGGATGTCTTTGGGCACGCTAGCGGTAGTCGCGGCGCTCTGTGCCACGTCACCACTCCGCGCGCAATTGATCGAGCGTGGCGAAGGATTCCGCTTCGGCCTTGGGCTGGGTGCCACCCTGCCGACCGGCGATTACGGTACCGGTGACAAAATGGGAATCAATATCCTCGGGGTGTTCGAGGCCCCGCTTGCGCATAGTCCGTTGTATCTGCGCGTAGATGGTCTGTACTCCTCGACCGCGCACGAAGTCGGCACCGGCAACACCTCACTCCTCGGCGCCACTGTCAGCGCGCTCTATCATTTCAGCGCTCCGAAGGCGACTGCGCGCCCCTATGCGTTGGGCGGACTGGGAATCTTCAACGCCGATTTTGGCCCGTCATCCCAGACCAAGATTTCCTATGGCTTGGGCGGCGGGGTCACGTTCAACCTGGCAAGCTTTAACGCCTTTGCCGAAGCGCGATACATGAGCGTCCAGACGAGCGGTGGCTCCCTGACGTTCATCCCGATCACCGTTGGGTTGATGTTCGGCTATTAGCAGCGGGTCCCGCCGGGGCCGCCGCAGCCGGGGCGGCCCCGCTCGACAGCGCAGGTCTTGCTGTCTATCTTGTTGTCAGATCGAAAGTTCCAATAAACATGAATCATAAACGCCACCCGTCCTCGCACTCGTCGCAGGCGCATTCGGCGCCTGCCCCCTCTCCTATCACGCCGTCGCTCGACCCCGACACGGGAGAGCCGGCCACGCCGGCGCCGGCTCCTGAACCGGCGCCTCCTTCGGCGGCGGCCGCCGAGGTCGAAGCGTGGAAAGACCGTCATCTGCGACTGGCTGCCGAGTACGACAACTTCCGCAAGCGCACGATCAAGGAGCGCACTGAAACGTGGATGCGTGCGCAGGCGGAGCTCGTGGCTCGGCTCGCTGACGCGCTGGACGATCTCTCCCGGTTCGCGCACATCGATCCTGCTGAGATCGACTCGAAGCGCCTGCACGAGGCCGTGGACTTGGTGGACCGGAAGATCTGGAAGGAGCTCGAGAGCGCGGGCGTCACTCGCATCGATCAGACCGGTGTGCCCTTCGATCCGAATGTGCACGAGGCGGTCACGACGCAGCCCACGCCGAATCCCGAGCAGGATCACACCGTAGGACAGGTAGTCCAACCAGGATACAAGATGCGCGACGTTTTACTGCGGCCGGCGCGGGTGGTGGTGCTCACGTCACAGGGTAAGTGATGGCGGCACAGCGCGACTATTACCAGTTGTTGGGAGTCGCCGAGACCGCCACGACGGACGAAATCAAAAAGGCCTTCCGGCGCCTCGCCAAACAGCACCATCCCGATCGAAATCCCAACAACCCACAGGCCGCCGAGCGCTTCAAGGAAATCAACGAAGCGCACGACGTGCTCAGCGACGCGGAAAAGCGCAAGAAGTACGACACGCTCCGTCGCTACGGGGCATTCGCAGGACCAGGCGGCGGTTCGCGCGCGCGTCGCGAGCCCTCCGGACGCGGCGGAGGCCCGGCTGGGCCCGATGCCGGCGGGGACTTCGACATCTCGGACCTCGGCGGGCTCGGAGATCTCTTTTCATCGATCTTCGGACGGCGCGGCGCGGGCGCGGCACGCGATGCCGAGCTGGAAGACACCGAGACCAGCATCACGATCCCATTCCGGACTGCGGCGTTGGGCGGCACCGTGCCGATCACGCTCGCGATGCCGGAGGTGTGTCCGACGTGTGGGGGCACCGGCGCGGCGAAAGGCGCGACGATCAATACGTGTCCCGAGTGCAAGGGACGTGGCACCGTGTCGTTCGGGCAGGGGGGATTCGCGGTCAACCGGCCATGCCCAGTGTGTCGCGGCAAAGGGACCGTCCCTTCGCAGCGTTGCCCCACGTGCCAGGGCAGTGGGGAAGTGCGGATAGAAAAGCGGATCACGGTTGAAATCCCGCCCGGCGCCGAGGACGGGATGCGGCTGCGCCTCAAGAATCAAGGACCCAAGGGGCGCGGCGACCTCATCGTGCAGGTCCAGGTCGCGACCGATCGGTTCTTCCGCCGCGAAGGGTTGGACGTGATCGGCGTCGTGCCGATCAACCTGGCTCAGGCGTTGCTGGGCTCGCGGATCAAGGTGAAATCGCTGGATGGCAAGCGGGTCGTGTTACGAATTCCGCCCGGCACGCAGCACGGCCAGAAGTTTCGCGTCCCCGGTTATGGCATTGAAAAAAACGGCCGCCGGGGCGACATGTACGTCGAGGCGCACGTGACGTTGCCCGAGCGGCTCAGCGCCGAGGAGCAGGAAGCGGTGAAGAGCTTTGCGGAGAAGGCCGGCTTGAAGTACTGAGATCGAGCCGCATCGCGACGGCTGTGGCGGGACAGGCGCCGCGCAGCTCCGCGGATTGCTGCAGCGCCGGATCCAGTTCGGCGCGGGAGATCGGGACGAATCCAAACCGCGGAAAGAATCCCTCGGCCGTCGTGGTCAGCAGATACACCGTGCGCACGCTGCGCGCGCGGGCGAGCTCGAGCGCGGCGCGCGTCAATCGCTGTCCCAGACCGGTCCCTCGCCATTGCGGCGCGACGGCCACCGATCGCAGTAAGCCCGTCTCGCCGTAGACTTCCACCGCCGCGCATCCCACAATTGTTGTGATCTCCCGCGCGACGATCATAGACGGGACGTGTTGATCGAGACCCACGATTGGAAGTTTGCTTGCCTCGAGGAGGGCTAGAATTTCCGGCAAGTCGCCTTTTCTTGCAGCGTCGATGTTCATTGACAGGTGTAACCTATCATGTTTTGTTTGGCTTTCCTCTGGCGTCTATGCGTCTCGGCGTCTATGCGTCTGGTTTTTTTGGGGTGTAGGTCAACTGGCAGACCGCCCGGCTGTTAACCGGGAAGTTGGAGGTTCGAGTCCTCCCGCCCCAGTAAGCTCCCTAAGAGTTAGCTCCGACCACTCCTTCGACCGATAGCTGCCCGCGCGCTGCTCCCATGATCCTTCTACCAAATAGTATTCATGCCCGAATTTCTCGGGGAGGGTGGTCATGCGACGCATTCTGGCGGCTGGACTGGCATGCGCGGCTTCTATGCCGCTGCTGACGGGCTGTGTGAAGAGAACGGAATCGAACGAGAGCCGGCCGGTTGCGGTCAGTGCCGCTTCCGTCGGGAAGGCGACGGGGGCGACCGTACGCAACGTGATCAATGGTGCCGCGCCAACAGGCGCCGCCGCGACGGTCGTGGCGCGTCAGATGGACAAGCAGGCACAAGACCTGGCCTTCGATCTTCCCGGCGGAACGGTGCAGCGTGTGGGCGGCGGAATTGTGTTGACGCTGCCGGAAGGGCTGCTGTTTGCGCAGGAATCGGATGAGCTCACTGCGGCAAGCCGGGATAACCTCCGCCGCCTTGCTACCAGTCTCGAGAAGTATCCCAACACGCGGATCATGGTGGTCGGACACAGCGACTCGCAGGGCGGCACCGACCGCAACCTCGATCTGTCCGAGCGCCGGGCGAAGGGCGTCGCCGATTTTCTCGTGAACATTGGCGTGGATCGCGCGCGCATTACCGCGCTCGGTCGCGGCGACACCGAGCCGATCGCCACCAACGACACCGACGCCGGCCGGCAGTGGAACCGCCGGATCGAGATCGCCATCTATCCGGACGAAGCGACGCGCTTCGGGTCGCGCGACTGATCCATGCCGCTGCTCCTCGCGTTGCTCGCTCTCCTCGCGCCGCGCATCGCGATCGTGCTGCTGTGGGTGTTAACCACGTGGTTCGACGGGCTATTCACGTCTTCGCTCTGGCCGATCCTCGGCTTCATCTTTCTCCCGACCTCGCTGCTGTGGTATACCGTGGTGCAGCATTGGTTCGGCGGAGTCTGGTCGTTGTGGCCCGTCGTGGGTCTGATCATTGCCCTGTTGATTGATGTATCGCCGGCGCGTGAGCATCGCCGATTCGTGGGTCGGCGCGCGGGAGACGTGGTAACGTAGTAGGGAGTGCCTGCTTCGCTGCCACGGCCCCCGCTCCCTGCTGACGCGCGACTGGCGTCGCTCCGCCGTTTCGCTGTCTGGCTCGACGCCGGCATCAGAGTGCCCGGCACCAACCTGCGATTCGGGCTCGATCCACTTCTGGGACTCATTCCCGGCGCCGGCGATTTCGCTGGCGCCGTTCTTGCTGGATGGATCTTCGTCGAGGCCGTGCGTCTGGGGGCGCACCGCGCCACGTTGCTCCGCATCGCGGGGAACATCGCACTCGATGCCGGGCTTGGGGCCATTCCGCTGCTGGGAGATATTTTCGATTTCGTATGGAAAGCCAATCTTCGGAACGTCGCGATTCTGGAAGCACATCTCGCGGCTCCGCTGGAACGGGAGCGCGCGGATCGCTGGTTTATGCTGCTCGTTATGTGTGGGATGGGCTTCGTGGCCGCCGCGGTCCTCGCGGCGGGAATACTGCTGACGGGATGGCTGCTGCGGGCTTTGGGACTCGGCTGACCCGTAAGGCGCGCTGGTTCTGGCCCCTCGCGCTGACGCTGCTGCTCGCCGACTGCGCCACCAAACGCGTCGTTGAAACCCATCTCGCCGTCGGCGAGCCGCAACCGGTCGTCGGCGATGTCGTACGATTGACCCTCTCCTACAACGATGCAGCGGCGATGGGCATCAGCCTCGGTGGACACTCGCGGCTGCTGTTGACCGCGTTGTCGCTGCTCGCGTTGCTCATCCTGGCGGTGTTGTACCACCGGACGCGTGCCGGCGAGCGGCTGCGTACAATCGGCGTCGCGCTCATCATCGGTGGTGCAACCGGCAATCTGCTGGATCGTCTGCGGTCGACCACGGGAGTGGTCGATTTCATCGATGTCGGCGTGCGCAACGTGCGGTTTTGGACGTTCAATCTCGCCGACGTCGGAATCACCGTGGGCGCCTTCGTGCTGCTCATCGCGATGGGACGCTGGAGCCGCAGCGGACGCACACCGCAAGGGGGATTGAGCTAGCTTGGCGAGTGCCTGAAGCTTCGGTTGATCCCACCCTAATCGCGGCGTTGGCGGAGCGGTACACCGTCGAGCGAGAGCTGGGCCGCGGCGGAATGGCCACCGTTTACCTCGCGGAAGAGAAGAAACACCGCCGCAAAGTCGCCATCAAGGTGCTGCGGCCCGAGATCACCGCGTCGCTCGGCACCGAGCGGTTCTTACGCGAAATCGGCATCGCGGCGCGCCTGTCCCATCCGCACATCGTTCCGTTGATCGACTCCGGCGAAGCCGGCGGTCATCTCTATTATGTCCAGGCCCATGTGCCGGGCGGCTCGCTGCGCGATCGCCTGCTCCACGAGGGCCGCCTGCCGTTACGAGACGCGCTGCGCATTGCACAGGAGGTCGGGGCGGGGCTCGACTTCGCGCATCGCAACGGTTTCGTCCATCGTGACGTCAAACCCGAGAACATCCTCTTCGCCGACGGCCACGCCGTACTCGCCGATTTCGGTGTTGCGCGCGCCTGCTGTGACGACGCTGAATCACCCGGCCTTCCTCCCGGCCTGCAGCTGGTCACGGAAATCGGGTTCGCCGTCGGCACGCCGGAGTACATGAGTCCCGAGCAAGCGAGCGGCGAGTCGGACCTCGGCAACGCCAGCGATATCTACAGCCTGGCGTGTGTTGTCTTCGAGATGCTGGCGGGGGAGCCGCCGTTGCGCGGCACGAGCGCGCGCGCGACGATCGCCAAGCACGTCAGCGAAACACCCCAGCTCGTGCGCGCGCTGCGTCCCGACGTACCGCCCGGTGTCGAACGGGCGCTCGTCCACGCCCTCCAGAAGGATCCCGCTGAGCGCTACGGGAGCGTTGCGCAATTCATCTCGGCCCTGATCGCGCCCGGCGAGACGACGCGCGCGCCGGCGGTGAGTCGTTCGATTGCGGTCCTCCCCTTTGTCAACGCGAGTCCCGACGCGGAAAACGAGTATTTGAGCGACGGGATCACCGACGAGCTCATCGACGCGCTCGCCAAGATCGCCGGACTGCGCGTTTCCTCGCGCACGTCGGTCTTCGCGCTGAAAGGCAAACCGCTCGACGTCCGCGCCGTCGGCGCTTTGCTCGGCGTCTCGGTGGTGCTGGAGGGGACAGTCCGAAAGGCGGGGGAGAAGCTCCGCATCACGGCGCAGCTCACGTCAACCGACGACGGCCGGCTGCTCTGGTCACAGCGCTACGACCGCAAGTTGATCGACGTGTTCACGATTCAGGACGAAATCGCCGGCACGATCGTGAGCACGTTGCGCGCGACGATGTTCGCCGACCTCTCCGAGCACGTGCCGCGGCGCTACACGGAGAACATCCAGGCGTACGGCTTGTACCTCAAGGGTCGGTACGCGTGGGGCAAACGGACGAAAGAGGGCGTCGCAGAAGCGATTCATTTCTTCGAGCAGGCGATCGCCGAAGATCCGAACTACGCGCCCGCCTATGCCGGCCTTGGGGATTCCTACGCCCTGGATGTCGATTATCGCGCGATACCCGTGGCTGACGCGTACCGCCGGGCCAAGGAGTACGCGGCCAAAGCCATCGAGCTGGATGAGAGCCTGCCGTCTGCGCACGCGTCACTCGCCTGGGCGCTGTTCATCTACGACTGGGACTGGGCCGCCGCGGAGCGGGAATTTCGCCGTGCCATCGAATTGAACCCGCGCTATCCGAGCGCGCATCAGTGGTTCGCCTTCCTGCTGGCCTCGCGGGGCCAGCATGATGCCGCGTTGCTCGAGGGGCACACGGCTCTCGAGCTCGACCACGCGTCCGTATCGATCCGGCGCGGCGTCGGGTGGCTGTACCACTACGCCCGGCGCTACGATCTGGCGCGCGATCACCTCGCGCGCGCCATCGAGATGAACCCCCTGGCGGTGGAGAGCTACCGCATCCTCGCGCACAACATGGCGTTCCAGGGGCAGTTGGATGAGGCCGAGCGCGTTTTTCGCGAAACGTTGACGCTGCCCGGCGCGGGCGCATATACCAAAGCGGGGCTCGGTTGGGTGCTGGGGCTCGCCGGCAAACGCCGGGATGCCGAGTCATTGCTGGAGGAGCTCGAGGCCGATGCAGAGCAGGGTTACGTCTCGCCGGTCCCGTTTTCGGTCTTGCACATCGGACTGGGGAATGTGGATCAGGCGCTGGACTGGGCGGAGCGCGCGTATGACGAGCGTCGCGGCTGGCTGGCGTACTTCAAAGTGAATCCGCTCCTCGATCCGTTGCGCGATCACCCGCGCTTCAAGGCATTGCTGCAACGGATGCGGCTGTAGCGCTAGCCCTTCAGTGCGCGGGCCCCGTCGAGAAACCGCTCGACGGTGTCGCTGCCGAGGGTGGGACGCAGATGCTCCATCACGATGCGGCCGAGGCGGGGCACGTCTTCCTTGCGGAATCCTGCAGCGGAGAGGCCCGCCATCAATGCGGCGGGCCCCGCTACCCCGATCATCTCTCCAGTGCGCGCGCCGCTCATCAGCGCGCGTCCCATATAGCTCTCGTGATTGGGAACCGCCGCTCGCACCTTTTCGAAGGTCGGCTTGTCCACGGCCATTCGCAGCGCCATCAGAATCGCGCCAACACCCTTTTCAGCTTGTCCGGGCTCGACCTCCAGATCGGCGACGATCTGCTGCACGAGATCCATGGGCCGAGAAATTATCACTGCCCCACGGTGAAGTCTATTCGCTTGAGCACAGTGCCGGCCGCATCGCGGATCTCCACATGCCACGCGCCCGTGGCCTCGGCCGGAATCGTCTTTCGACTCCACGTACGCCACGGCGATCCGGCGACGTTCAACGCGACGTCGCCGACTTGATCGTCGCCGTGGAACCAGACGTGATGGAGCGTCTGGCCGTTCGCGCCTGTGACGCGCATCCAGAGCACGACCGAGCCGACGCTGTCGGAGAACGCGGTGCCGGTATCCTGCGGTGCGCGATCGGCCACGGTGCGCGCTAACACCGCTTCGACATTCACAGGGGCCGACGCCGCTGGGGGTGCGGGCGGGGGCGCCGCTGCCTTGCTCGTGTCTTGTGCCGCGATGCGTCCGACCAAACCCAGCAACAACATCGGTGCGAGTAGGGTTTTCACGACGCTATGCTCCTGTGTTGAGGTTTGGCTGGTGCTCCGCGCGACGGCTGCGCGCCTCGAGCAAGGTCCCGAAGACCGCGGCGACAATGCAGCCCAGCAGCGTGCCCGCCGTCTGAAACAGCAGCTGATACTCGAGCTGGATCCAGTGACACTTGGGCGCGAAAATCGGCCCGACCAACCGGCCACATGTGTTCTGCGAAAACGCAAAGCCCCAGCTGGCGGCCAGTCCGAACACCAGCGGCAGCAGGGCGATCATGAACTGTCGAAACAGGATTCGCATGGTCAACGCCCTCGTTCGATCTGCCAGCGATCGATCACCGTCTCACGCTCCACCACGACATACTCGTCGAAGTGCGCCTCGGTGAGACAGGAATGGTTCGGGATGATTTCGATGCGCTCTCCCACCTTGAATTTCCCTTCGATGGCCGCGGGGGCCGCGGCACGGATCACGCCATGTTCCTGCGACACCGACGCGACGCGCAATTCCGGATGGCCCTGCACCTCGCCGTACACCGGCTCCAGCCCCAAATGTGTCGGCCCGAGGTCTTTCGACAGAGACAGCGCGCCGGCGTCGACCACGAAGTGCGAGGCACCCGGTTGGTGCGATATCACGCTGGCCAGGACCGCCACCGCGACATCCTCCGGCTCGCAGCACCCGATGAGCACCATCGTCCGGTCGTAAAAGATGTAGTTGCCCGGCCGCGCTTCTGTGACGCCCGTCAAGTCTTTTGCGGCCGCCATCGCGGGCGTCGATCCGACGCTGATGCCTCGCACGGGAAGGCCATCTTTGCGCAGCAGCTCCGCGAACCACACCATCACCTGCCGCTCCTGTTCGGCGATTTGCGCGGCCTCCGCCTTGTCGCGCGTCCGGTAGGCATGACCGGAATGACTGAGAATGCCGTCGAACGTCAGACCGCGTTCCGCACCGAGCTCGCGCGCGACCTCGAGTGCGTAGCGCGACGACGGATCCACCCCGGCGCGATGGTAGCCGCAGTCCACTTTGAGCCAGACGTGGAGTCCCGTGCCCGCCAGCATTCTTGCCGTTTCGAGATCGTCGACGATTACGCGCAGCGTCGCGCCGGTCTCTGCGATGCGGCGCACGTGCGCAAGGTGGGTGGGGTCAAATGGAAATGCCCAGGTGAGATCGCGGAATCCGCCGCGCGCAAATGCCTCTGCTTCGAACAGCGTGGAGACCGTGATCCCCCGCGCGCCGTGCGCGATCTGGCGGCGGCCCAGCTCGAGGCACTTATGCGTCTTGATGTGCGGCCGCAGCGAGACGCCCAGTCGCTTCGCGCGGCCCGCCATGGACGTGAGATTGCGCTCTGCGACGTCGAGGTACAGCAGGAGAGCAGGGGTTTCGACGTCGGGCAATGCTGCTGTCACGTGCCCTTCACGAGACCGGCGGCCAGCGCTACCCAGCCGGTGAGGAACATCAGCCCGCCGCTTGGCGTGATTGCGCCGACCCAGCGCACCCCGCTAAGCGCGAGGACGTACAGACTGCCGGAGAACACGACCGTGCCGCCGATGAACAGCCATCCCGCGCTACGAATCGGCATTCCCGGCCAGCGCGTCACGGCCCAGGCGACCGCGAGCAGCGCCAGGGCGTGATACATCTGGTACCGAATCCCCGTTTCGAAAACGGCCAGGCGATCAGGCGGGAGTCGTGCACGCAGCAGGTGCGCGCCGAACGCGCCGCCTGCGACGCCGAGGAATGCGGAGATGCTGCCGGCCAGGGCGAACGCTCTATCCATCGATGCGCCGGCCGGTGACCTCCACTCTGCGGATGTGCTCGATGCGTCCCGATCCACCGATAAAGCTGGACGCGATCCAGCTGGTCAAGCTGACGATGATCGCACCCAACGTGGCGGAAAACAGTCCCGCGACGTGGAAGCCCGGGACGAGCCAGGCGACGAGGGCGAGCGAAATGCCGTTCACCACGAGAATGAACAGCCCGAGCGTGAGGAGCGTCAGCGGCAACGTCAGAATCAGGAGAATCGGCCGGATCACGGCATTGACGAGGCCGAGGAGCACTGCGGAAATGAGCAATGCGCCGGTGCCGGTTATCGTCATGCCCGGCAGCAGCTGATCCGCGACCCACAGGCCGAGCGCGGTGATCAACAGCCGAATGACAAATCCTTTCATACCGACCTCCGCCGCCAGAATGCCCACCCACGCAACCCGTCGCTTATCGCTGAGAAGATAACCGTCCGGCCATGAACTGGGCCGTCATGCCCGGTTTTGCTTGCACGCCGAGCTTCGCGTCGAACAGCACGGCGCCACGCAGTGAATCAGGGCCGGCCGGCGCCAGCGAAACTCCCGCGAACGGCCCCAATGACGTAGGCCAGCCGCTCACGATGGCCTGCTCGGGTTGTCCAAACCAGGTGACGTCGAGCGTGTCGGCCTCCGGCGCGCGGAACCTCATCTGTCCGCGGAATACGCACACATGTCCGATTATGGTGGTGGTGGTGTCGAGCACGATTTCGCCGAGGCGAAATCGATCGCTCACCTGCGGCGCGCCGGGAAACGTGAGTGTGTCGCCGTGTGTCACGACCCAATGACCGGCGTATGGGAACGAAAACCGCTTCAGCCGATCGAATTGATGACCAGAGCAGGGACTGCTGGCGCAGCCCGCGGTGACCACAGCCAATAGCGCGATGGCGATAGTAATCGTGCAACGTTGAACATTGAACATTGAACATTGATCATTGATCATTGATCACTGCGTCGTGTCTCTCGCGACGGAATCCGCGCGAGTCGCCCGCTTGCTCGCCGAGTCGGCGGCATTCATGGCGTTCCCCACCGCACGGGCTCCGGGAATCCGTGAGTGGGCCAGAATGCTGTCCTTCTGGCGCTCGGTCAACGTATCCCGGTTCACCGTTTGATCCGATTTTCCAGAGCCGCACGCGAGTGCGACACACAGTAGCGGCAACACGCGGATGATGGCTTTCATGACTGGCAACTTTACACTCTTGACGTACACTTGCAACGAAGTCGCCACCTCGGAGCCGTCCATGCGCAGTCTCTTGCTTGTCGTCATTACGCTGCTCGCCGGATGCCGCGGGCAACCAACCAACGCTCGCCTGGCCGGCACGTGGGTCGACCTCACCTATCCGTTCGATTCGACGACGGTGTATTGGCCCACCGCGCAGCCGTTCCGACTGACGGTGGTCTCTGCACAGCGAACCGCGGCGGGCTACTACTACGCGGCCAATAACTTCGCCGCCGCGGAGCACGGCGGCACGCACATCGACGCGCCGGTGCACTTCGCGAAGGGACAGCACACGACCGACCAGATTCCATTGAGCCAGCTGATCGGTCCCGCGGTTGTTATCGACGTGACGCAGCGAGCGGACTCGAGCGCGGATTACCGAATTACAACGGACGACATCACGAAATGGGAAACGGCGCATGGCCGGATCGCCGCTGGCACGCTTGTGCTGTTCCGCACCGGTTGGGGATCGCGCTGGCCGGACCGCGCTCGCTATCTGGGCACGGTCAAAACGGGCGCGGCGGCGGTGCCCGAATTGCATTTCCCCGGACTCCATCCCGACGCCGCCGCGGCTCTGGTCGATCGAAACGTCTCCGCGGTGGGAATCGATACGCCGAGCATCGATTATGGACAATCGACGACGTTCGACGTGCATCAGCGGCTGTTCGCGGCGGACATCCCCGGATTCGAGAACGTGGCGCACCTGGAGCGACTCCCGGCCACCGGCGCGTTCCTGGTCGCGCTGCCCATGAAGATCAAGGGCGGCAGCGGTGGCCCGCTGCGCATCGTCGCGCTGCTGCCTTAGGCCGGAAGGCCTTTTCGCAGCACCTCGTCCATGACATCTGCGAAGCGATCGATCTCCGCGAGCGTCGTGTACACGTTCGGCGTGATGCGCAGACAATTGAATTCGGGGTGCGCGATCGGCGTGACGATGATCCGATGCCGGTCGAACAGAAACGCGGTGAGCTTTCCCACGTCCAGCTGGCCCGGCGTGAAGGACGCGAGTCCGCACGACTGTGCCGGATCGTAGGGCGTCAGAATCTTGACGCCCGGGAGGCGCTCGAGGCGTTTCGCCCACCGGTCGCGCAGGAATCGCAACCGCGCCGCCTTCCGTTCCGGCCCGATGCCGTCGAGAAAATCGAGCGCCTCGACGATCGCGTTGTGGTTTGCGGCCGGATGCGTGCCGATCTCTTCGAATTTGCGGATGTTGTCGTTCATCTCGGGTGGTGCGGCCATCATCGGCCAGATCTTTCCGACCTTCACGCGCCGGACGTACAGGAACCCGGTGCCGATCGGGGCGGTGAGCCACTTGTGCAGGCTGGTGCCGTAGTAGTCGCAGTCCAGCTCATCGCGCGTAAACGGGAAATGCGCGTAGGCGTGCGCGCCGTCGACAATCACTTCGATGCCGCGCGCACGCCCGAGCTGGCAGATCTTCTTCACCGGGAAGATCTGTCCGGTGAGATTCGTGATGTGGCAGATGTGGATGACCTTGGTGCGCGGTGTGATCGCGGCTTCGATGCGGCGCGCCAGATCGTCTTGTGACGGCGGCGGGACGGGAAACGGAATCTGTTTGAGCACGATGCCGTCGCGCCGCTCGCGCTGCTTCCAGGTCGTGATCATGCGCGGGTAGTCCTGGGTCGTCGTCAGCACCTCGTCGCCGCGCTCCAGCGGCAGCCCCAGCTGCACGATCTCGAGCGCCTCGCTGGCGTTGCGCGTGATCGCCATCTCTTCCGGGTCGCAGCCGAAGCTTGCCGCGAGCCGGTGGCGCACCGTCTCGATCTCCGGCTCGATCCACCCCCACATCGTGATCGCCGGCGCCTGGTTCGAAACCGCGAGGTAGCGCTGCAGCGCCTGATACACCACGCGGGGACTCGGTGCCACGCCGCCGTTGTTGAGATTGATCATGCCGCGATCGATGTCGAACGCCTGCTGGATCTCGCGCCAGAAGTCTTCGTCGTCAGCCAGGGCGGCGGCGCTGCGGCCGTCGAGGCCGCGCACCGCCGGCAGAATGCGCGCGAGCGCGTCGTTGCGCAGCGCGGGAAGACCAGCCGTCGCGGAAACGACGGAGCGCAGGAACAGACGGCGTGAGATCATGGGGAGCCTCGTTGCAGGCGACGGAACAATACGCCGTACGCAAACAGGTTGACCACGAGCACGACAGTGCCAAGCACTGTCTGTACCCGCGGTGTCAGACCGGATGGGTAGATCGTTGGCAACACATAGTGCTCGATGAATCCGCCGCTGTAACCCTGCTGTCCGGCCTTGGCGCGCAGCGAGTTCTCGAGCGGTGTCAGCGGGCAGAGCCAGCCGCGGTATTCGATCAGCACGCCCCACAGTGCGCAAGGCACGTGCACGGCGGTGACCCAGCGCCACCGCCACGTGAGAAAACCGCCGAATACGATGAACACAATGAACAGTGCATGAAAGGCGACGACGGCATTGGCGAGCAGCCGGTAGAGCACCCCTACCTAATACGGCAAAACCCCCCGCCCGGCCAGAGCCGGACGGGGGGTCGGTAGTACGGACTGCCGGACGCTAGAACCCAGCGCCCAATAGGTTCAACGGCGGAGCCAGAATCTCGCCCAGCACCGTCGAGGCGTGCTCGATGCCGTCGCCGATATGGTGCAGCGCCTCCTGCTCATCGGCGTTCAGGCCGTCGGCATCGGCACCCTGACACGTCTGCGTGAAGGAGTTCGCCGACGCATCAACCGTGCACGTGGCGAAGTTTCCGCCGTCCACCTTCACGGTGATCGTTCCGTTCACGGTCTGCGCCGTCCCGTTGATGTCGAATTTCCCTTCCAACGTCACCAACTCGGTACCGTGCTTGACCGAGAACCAGATGCGCAGCGTCGCCGTGGTCTGGGTAAGCGTCACCTTCTCCCAGAGGCGAATGTGCAGGTCGCGCGAGTCGACATCCAGCGACACGTCCTGGACGATCGACGCACTGGTCTGATTACCGGAGACCGTGAGCGATCCCTGGAAATTCAGCACGTCGGGACCGCCCTTCGTGATGTAGCCACCCACGGAGATCTTGCCGGACGTCGCCGAGATGCTCTCGATTGCCACGGTGTAGTCTGCATAGACGGGGCTGCCGCTGACCCCGGCGACGATCACATGAAGCTTGGCCGTGGTGCCCGAGCTTTCGTCCATGAGATCGACGTATCCGACTTCGACCAGCGGCGCAGCCGGCTGGCCGGTCAGTGGATCGATCGCGTACAGAATGAAGCGCACACCGTTGCTCGGCGCGCCGGCACGCGCGGTCGCCTCGTAGTCGGAGAACGTCGTGTTCCACTCGAACGTCTTGCCGATTACATCCGGAGGGAATAGCGCAGCGGCGCTGACGGTCGTCACCGCCGGGACGAGCTGCCGCAGCATCTCGGCTGTCTCGACCCCCCGGGCGTACGGCCGGAGTGCGGAGGCCCTATTGAGTGGATTCGCCGCTGCGGCGAGCGCGCGCAACGCCGCGACGCGAGCTGGCGCGGCGGGCGAGATGCGGCCCGACATGGCGGAGAAGCTGTTGAGGGCGGAGATGTTGAACAACGTATCGAGGTCTTGCATCTGTGCCGTCGTCGCCTGCGGATTCGCCAGGGACTTCGGCCCGACGGCGTCCGTGCTGCACGCCGTGGCTATCGCGAGGCCGAGGACAAGCCCGGCACGAAGCAGCAACCGCATACCGCCTCCAGAGAGTGGAAATGGGGACAAGTTTGAACTCTGCAATGGCACCGGCCCGAGTCGCTGTGACCCCGGGCACAGTGCCGCGAAGTCAGCTGATCACGCCACCAGCGAGGCGCCGCTCGTCCGCGTCGTAGAGGACGGCGGACTGCCCCGGCGTTATCGCGCGAACAGGTTCGGTGAGCCGGAGCGCAATGCGCCCGTCGCCCATCGCAGCAATCGTGCCGGGTACGGCGCGCGCGCGGTAACGACATTGCACCCACACCGTCGCGTCGGGCGCGAGCGGATCGACGAGCCAGTTGACCTCGTCGAGGGACAGGTCGTGTCCGAATAACTCCGCGCCGCGCCCGACGACGATTTCGCGCGTCTCGGGACGAATGGCGACGACGTACATCGGCTCGCCGAAACCGCCGGGCAGTCCCTTGCGCTGTCCGATCGTGTACCGCGCAAACCCGTCGTGCTCACCGATCACGTCGCCGCTCGTCGTGATCAGCGGTCCCGGCGTGAGCGCCGGAGCGCCGGCCGGCAGCCGGCGTTCGAGCACCGCGACGTAGTCATCATCGGGCACAAAGCAGATCTCGACCGATTCTTGCTTGTCAGCCGTAACCAATCCTAACCGCCGCGCGACGGCCCGAGTTTGCTCTTTGGTGAGCTCGCCGACCGGCGTAAGCATCCGGCTCACGACGCTGCGGTCGATGCCCCACAGGAAATACGACTGATCCTTCTGACGGTAACGCCCCCGATACAGCGCGCCGTGCTTCGCGATCGCGTAATGGCCGGTGGCGATCGCGTCGCAGTCGAGCGCGTCGGCGTGATGCAGCAAATCGCGGAACTTGGTGAACGAATTGCACCGGACGCAGGGGATGGGCGTTCGGCCGCGCGCATACTCGGCAACGAAATTGTCGATGACATCGTGGCCGAAGCGGTCCTCGAGGTTCAGCACGTAATGCGGAATCCCGAGCTTGTGCGCGACGAGCTTCGCATCGGTGATCGAGTCGAGGGAACAGCAGGGGCGGTCGGGCACGCTGTCGCCGTAGCAGAACAATTTCAGCGTCGCGCCGATGACGTCGTGTCCCTGCTCCACGAGCAACGCCGCCGCGACGGAGCTGTCCACCCCGCCCGACATGGCGACGAGCACTCTCATCGATGCAGTACCGCCGACAACGATCTGACTTTTTCCACGATTCGAGGAAGCGCCTCCGCCACCGCGTCCACGTCTTCCATGGTGCTGTCCTTGCCGAACGAAAAGCGCAGTGCGGCGATGCCCAGCTCGCGCGGCACGCCCATCGCGGTCAGCACGTGCGACGGCTCGACCGCCCCCGTGCTGCACGCGGAGCCGGAAGAACACGCGACGCCCGCGAGATCGAGGTGCATCAGCAGCGCTTCGCTGTCGGTGCCGGGGATCGAGACATTCGAGATGTGCGGCGCGCGCTCGGCCTGCCAGCCGTTGATGACCGCGTCAGGCACGATCGCGACCAGGCGCCGCTCCAGCTCGTCGCGCAGCGCGCGCAACCGGGTGGCGAGGGCCGGCTGCTCTTCTGCCGCGAGCCGCGCCGCGGTGCCCAGACCGACGATCCCGGGAACGTTTTCCGTGCCGGGACGGATGCCGAACTGTTGGCCGCCGCCGTGGATGATGGCTTCGACCGCCTTGCGATCGCGTACGATCAGCGCGCCGATTCCCTTCGGAGCGCCGATCTTGTGGCCTGAGATGGTGAGGAGCGTGCACTTCACGTCGCGGAGCGAGACCGGCACCTTGCCGAACGCCTGCACCGCATCGGAATGGAACAGGATGCCGGCCTCCCAACATCGATTCGCGAGCTCGGCAACCGGCTGGATGGTGCCGACTTCATTGTTGACCCACATCACGCTGATGAGCGCGGCGCGAGCCTCCAGCGCGGCCGCGAGCGCGCGCGATTCTACGAGACCCGATGCCGTGACCGGAAGGATGATCTCCTCGCCACCCAGGTGCTTGACCGCGTGCGCGGCCGCGAGGCCGGCCTTGTGCTCCGTCGCGGAAACGGCCACGCGGAACGCGCCCTTGCGATCGCGCGCCGCGAGCGCCGCGCCGATGATCGCGAGGTTATCGGCTTCGGTGCCGCCCGAGGTGAATACGACCTGATTCGGCTCCGCGCCGACTGCCTCAGCGATCGCGCGCTTCGCCTCTTCGACGCCGGCGCGCGCCGCGCGGCCGAACCGGTGCGCGGACGAGGGGTTGCCGAAGGCTTCCTTCCCGAGATAGGGAAGCATCGCCTCGAGCACCTCGGGCCGCACCGGCGTCGTGGCCGCGTTGTCGAGATAGGTGATGCGCTTGGTCATGAACGGCGCAATTTACCAACTAGATGGATTGAACGCCAAGCTGCAGGACATCCTCGACTTCCTGTGTCTCCGCCGTATAGAACGGCTCGCCATAGCGCCGCCGGATCAGCGAGCCATAGTGCGCCGACTGCACCCGAATCAGCTCGTACAAATCCTGCCCGGTCGGAAACACTTCTCCTGCAGCTTTCGCGCCGTCGAATTGCGAGGCATAGCAACGAATCGCCTGCATCTTCGCCTCGAACACGTCGGAGATGTCCACCACAAACGTCGGCTTGACCGGATCTTCGCGGTACGCGAGGGCATAGAGCAGCTTGTACGGCCGATGCGCGTCGCCCCCCTTCCCCGGTGCGTACTTCGCCAGGCCGGCGAGATAGCAGGCGTCCCGTCCAAGCTCGGAAGCGACGCGGTGATCGGGATGGCGTCCAACCGGGAAGGGAAGAATCACCACGCGGGGTTTCATGCGACGTATCAGTTCGACGGTTTTTCCTCTCGCTGCCTCATCATTCGCGAGATGGGCGTCGCGCATCCCGGCATTGACCCGCACGGCGACGCCGAGTGTCTTCGCCGCGCGCTCGGCTTCGGCCGCGCGCGTCGCCGCATCGCCGCGGGTCCCCATCTCACCCTGGGTGAGGTCGATGATTCCGACGCGGTGACCCGCGCGAGCGGCTTTGGCGAGCGTGCCGCCGCACGTCAGCTCGACGTCGTCGCGATGCGCGGCGACGGCCAACAGGTCGACGGTCTCATTCATACCGAAGCGCTTCCACGGGATCGAGCCGCGCTGCGCGCGCCGCGGGCGTGATACCGAACACGAGGCCCACGAGAATGGATGCAACGGTGGCAATCGCGGCCCACTGCACCGGCACCGACGTACTAAAGGCGAGCAAGCGCTTCAGCAGCTCCCCGGCGGCGAGCCCCACGATGATGCCGATGATGCCGCCCAGGAGCGTGAGGGTCGCGGCTTCGACGAGAAACTGCCAGAGGATCGCCCGGCGCGTCGCGCCCAGTGCTTTGCGCAGCCCGATTTCGCGCGTGCGGCTGGTGACCGAGACCATCATGATGGCCATCACGCCGATCCCTCCCACCATCAGGGCGATGCTGGAAAGCACGAGCATCACGAAGAAGAAAGCGAACGTCAGGCTGTCGAAGATACTCAGGACTTGGTCGGACGTGAGCAGATCGAAGCTGTTCGGCTGGCCGGCACGGAGTCCCCGCAGCCGCCGCAGCGCCAGCGTGGCGACGTCCATCGCGTGGTTGACGCTGACGTCGGCTTTCGGTTTCACGAGAATGATCAGCCCCTGAGTCTCGTCGATGAAGAAGTTGCGGCGCGCCGCTTCGAACGGCACGATGCCCGAGATCTCCGGGGTGCCCGGGACTTCGAAGATATTGGTCGGCCGCTGCCAGACACCCACGACGCGGAACGGATGGCCGCCGATCCGCACGATCCGGCCGAGCGGGTTGATGGCGCCGAAGAGGCGGTCAACGGTGCGCTGCTCGACGATGGCGACGGGATCTCCGCCACGCAGCTCCGCTTCCGTGAACGAGCGGCCGTGGGTGATCCCACCACCCAGAATCTCCATGAAGCGGGCATCGGCGCCGAACACCCCCATCGTCTGCGTGTGATTTCCGCCGTATTCGAAGCGTTGAAACACCTGCGTCCAGATCGCCGAGTAGTGGATCTCGGGCAGCCGCGCGATCGCGTCGGCCTCCTGCGGCGAGAGCTTGGGACGGATGCGCACTTCGCGCGGCAGCGCGTCGGGATTGAGCGGCGTCTGCGATGCCGATCACGACGCCGAGGACCGTCAGTGCGGAGCGCATTTTGTTCGCGCGCAGTTGATCGATGGCAATGCGCCACCCTTCGCGGACCGAATGGAGCGCCATTATTCCTGCCGCAGCGCTTCGATTGGATCGAGTCGCGCGGCGCGGTGCGCCGGGTAGACGCCGAAAGCGACGCCCACGACGAGGCCGAGCCCTAACGCCACCGCGATCGACCACCCCGTCACGCGCGCGGGCAGCGGCGAGGCGGCCTGCACCAGCGTCGCGAGCGCGATGCCCATCAACAACCCCACCACGCCGCCGAGGACCGAGAGCGTCAACGCCTCGGCGAGGAACTGCCGGCGGATGTCGCGGCTCGAGGCGCCCAACGATTTGCGGATCCCGATTTCACGCGTCCGCTCGGTCACACTCATCAGCATGATGTTCATGATGACGATCCCGCCGACCACGATGCCGATGCCGACAACGGCGGGGACGACGGTGAAGATCACGCGGGTGAGCTTGCCCCAGAACGCGATGAGGCCCTCGCCGGTGTCGACGGTGAAATTGTCTTCCTCACCCGGACGCAGCCGGTGCGCGATGCGCATTGCTTCTTCGGCTTTGAGCATTGCGGACGCGACCGCGTCGGCGCTCGCCATCTTTACCGAGATCACCATCGTCTGGCGCCGGCCGTACATCGACTCGAACGTGGACAGCGGCAGCATGACGAAGCCGTCCCACGACTGGCCGAGCACCGTGCCCTTTCGGGCGATCACGCCTTTGACGGCGAACTGCAGGCCGTGTACCCGGATGATGCGGCCGATCGCGGCGAGCGGATCGCCGAAGAGCTTGTCGGCGACGTCATAGCCCAGCACCGCGACGAAGCGCCGCTGGCGCAGGTCGACGTCGGTGAGCGCTTCGCCGGCGGCGAACGCGTAGTCCTGCACGACGACGTAGGGAGCGGTGACGCCGAAGACGAACGCGTCGCCGACGGTTCGGTTGCGCCACTGCACGTCGGCCATCGGCGTCGGCCATCCCGACTGCAGCGCGATCGCCTCGGCCTCCGGCACCGCGCGCTCGACGAAGCCGACGTCCTGGGGCGCGATGATGGGGCGCCGCTGGATCAGGCGCCACGCTTCGTCGTCGATGAATCCCACTTGAATCGGATCGCGGCGAATCTGAAATGCGTTCACGCCGACGATCGCGCCGGCGAGCCGCTCGCGAACGTAGGCATTCATTCCCTGGATGACCGCGACCGTAGCCACGAGGAAGGCGACCGAGACGATGATGCCGAGCAGGGTGAAGAACGAGCGAAGCTTGTGGCCCCAGACCGTCTGGAGAGCGAGGCGGAGGGCTTCGAAGAGTGGCACGGAGGGAACTTAAGGGACGTGCCGCCCTTGCCGCCTCTGCCGCCATTATTCGTATCTGAGTGCTTCTATCGGATCAAGCCGCGCCGCCCGGCTCGCGGGATACATCCCGAAGCCCACGCCCGTCAGCGCGGACGCCGCGAGGGCGGCCACGATCGACCAGAGCGGCACGTTCGCCGGGATCGGCGTGACGCGCGAGATGATGAACGCGAGCAAGCCGCCTCCCAGCATGCCAACGGCTCCGCCCACCAGCGTGAGCGTGGACGCCTCGACCAGGAACTGCCACAGGATCGCGCGACGCGTGGCGCCCAGCGCTTTGCGGACGCCGATCTCGCGCGTGCGTTCGGTGACCGAGATCATCATGATCGCGACGACACCGACGCCGCCTACCATCAAGCCGATCGACGACAGCACCATCATCACGAGGAAAAACATCCCCGTCACCTGGTTCCACGAGTCGAGCAGCTTGTCCTGCGTCACGATCGAGAAGGTGTTCTCCTGTCCGGGTCTGAGCCCGCGCAGCGAGCGCAGCGTCGCGATCACCTCGTCCATCGCTTCTTGTTGCGTGTATGCCGGAGCAGGCGCGACCGCGAGCCGCATCCACCCCTTGAAGTACGGCACATTCTTCACGAACGCGCCGTGCGGGATCCCGACGAACGGCGGCGAGGCGCCGCTGAACAGACTCGGCGGCGGCGTGTACACGCCGATGACCGTGAACTGCGCGCCGGCGACGTGGATCGACTGGCCGATCGGATCGCGCCCGCGAAACAACTGGTCTTCGAGCTTCCGGTTGATCACCGCAACGGCGCTGTTGGCAACGTCCTCGACGCGCGTGAAGGTGCGTCCCGGATAGACGTCGCCGCCGTTCACTTCCACCCATTGCGCCGACAATCCCGAAATGTTCACCGATTCGAGCCGCAGGGACCCGAACTCCACGGTGGCGGAGCTCTCCTCGCGACGGGTCACATACCGCACCGAAGGCAGGAGGGCGATCCGGTCGGCCTCGAGATCGGCGATCGGCGGGTTGCGCCGCCATGGGCTGTTTTCCTCGGAGCCGTCCGATACGTTGACGCCGGCCTGAAACCAGCGCCACACCAGGAACGTGCGCGGCGCGATCGACTCGAAGATGCCCGAGACGCTCTTGTTGATTCCGCTGATCATCGCCGCCATCACCATCACGACCATCACCCCGATGGCGATGCCGAGGATAGTGAGCGAGGCCCGGACCTTGTTGCCGCGCAGCGATCCGAGCGCGATCCCGACGCCCTCGAAGAGGGCCCCCCCGGTCATGTCTCCTGCCGTAACGCGACGATCGGATCGAGCCGGGCCGCACGCGTCGCCGGGTACACTCCTGCGACGATCCCGACGCCGGCGCCGAGGATCACGCCAACCAGGATCGACCACGGCGCCACGGCGGCCGGAAGCGGCGTCGTCGCGGCAACGATGGCGGCGAGCGCGATGCCAATCGCAACGCCCGCGCCCGCGCCTACGGTGGCCAGCGCGACGGCCTCGACGAGAAACTGGCGCAGGATGTCCCGCCGCCGCGCGCCCAGCGATTTGCGGATACCGATCTCGCGCGTCCGCTCCGCCACCGCCATGAGCATGATGTTCATGATCACGATCCCACCCACCACGAGCGATACCGCCACCAGTCCGGGCAGCGCGACGAACAGCACGCGGCTGATCTTGCCCCAGAAATCGAGTACCTCGTCCGCCGTCTCGAGCGCGAAGTCGTCTTCCTGGCGCGGGCGCAGATGGCGCCGGCTGCGCATCACCGCTTCGGCCTGCGCCATCGCTTCCCGCATCTCGGACTGCGAGTTGGCCTTCACGGCCAGGGCGTCGACCACGCGCGGCGGATTGACATAGCGTTTGAGCGGCGCGCTCGCGGGCGCGACCGCGAACTTGTCGAGCGACAGCCCGAACAGATTGCCCTGCTTCTCGACGACGCCGATGACGCGGTAGGGGATGTCGAAGATCTTCACTTCGCTGCCGATCGGGTCCTGCCCTTCGAACAGTTTCTCGGCCAGGTCGTGCCCCAGCACGAGGACCGGAACGCCGGCTTGGACCTCCTGCGCGGTGAATGCGCGGCCCTGCTCGATCACGAGCGACCGGATGTCGAAGTAGAGCTCCGTCGCGGCTGTGACCTGGACGTCTTTGGCCTGCCTCCGGCCCGCGGTGAGTGTCCCGCGCGTGTTCGACTCCCAGGCCGCGAGCACCGGAACGGTCACGCCGCGGGACACCGCCTGGGCATCCTCGTAGGTGACACGCGGGCGGCGCGCCCACGACCGCCACATCGAGTCCGTCACGTTGCCGATCTGCACGTCGGGAAACTGCCGCAGGCGAAACGTGTTCACGCCGAGGATCGTGCCGGCAAACTTGTCGGTCATATAGCGGTTCATGCCCTGCACGACCGACACCACGGCGATGAGGAACATCACGCCGATGAAGACGCCGATGATCGAGAAACTACTCTTGAGCTTCTGTGCGCGGATGGTCTGGAAGGCGAGGCGGACGGCCTCGAGGAAGCCCATCCGCTATTCGTACCGCAATGCTTCGACGGGGTCGAGCCGCGCGGCTTTGCTCGCGGGGTAGATGCCGAACAGGAGTCCCGTCACGGCCGCGGCCGCCAGCGCAACGACGACGGAGCCGAGCGGGACGTACGCGGGCACCGGGGTTGCGGCGTGGAGAAGGATCGCGATCAGCCAGCCCACGATCATGCCGACGACGCCGCCGACGAGCGTCAGCGTCGCGGCCTCGACGAGGAATTGCCACATGATTTCGCGCTTCGTCGCGCCCAGCGCTTTGCGCACGCCGATCTCGCGCGTGCGCTCCGTGACCGAAATCATCATGATGGCGACGACGCCGATGCCGCCCACCGTCAATCCCACCATCGACAGGGCGATCATCAACACGCGGGCAACGAGCGTGAAGCTGTTGATCGCCTGCACGTACACTTCCTGCGTGATCGCGTCGAAGTTGTTCTTCTGCCCTGGTCGAAGTCCCCGCATCGTGCGCATCGCCATCGTCACGTCGTCGATCGCGTGCTCGAGGGTGATCGAATCCTTCGGCACGACGAACATGTCCATCCATCCGGGCCAGAACTGCAGGTCCTTGAGAAACGTACCGTGCGGAATCATGATCTCGGGGCGGTCGCCCTCGCCGAACAGGCGGGGTGGGGGATCGTAGATGCCGACGACGTCGTAGGGGAGCCCGCCGATCTTGATGCGGCGGTTCATCGGATCGCGCTGGCCGAACAGGTTCTCGGCGAGCTTGCTGTTGATGACCGCGACGTGCGCATTCGCCGCGTCTTCGAGGTGCGTGAACGACCGCCCCGGATTGATCTGCCCACCCTCGATCTTCGGCCAATCGGCGTTGCGGCCGCGAATCGCGGTCGCGGTGAAACGATGTCCCTCGAAATCGACGTCCGCCGAGGTGTATTCATCGATGACCACGAACGCGATCGTCGGCAGCTGCGCCAGCCGGTTCGCTTCTTCCATCGTGATCGGCGGTCGCCGGCGCCACGGATTCGGATCTTCGGGGTCCTGATCGTTCTGCCCGCCCCAATAGCGCCCCACCCAGAACGTCTTGGGCCCGAGGGACGCGAGCATGTCTGAAATGCCTTTGTTGAAGCCGCTGATCAGCGCGCCGATCACCATCACCACGGTCACACCGATCGCGACGCCGAGGATGGTCAGGGCGGCCCGCATCTTGTGCGAGCGCAGCGAGGTGAGTGCGATGCCGACGCCTTCGAACAACGCGGTCACGCGCTACTCCTGCCGCAGCGCGGTGATGGGGTCGAGGCGGGCGGCACGAGTCGCTGGGTACACGCCGGCGACGACGCCGACGCCCGCACCCATGATCACGCCCAATACGACGGACATCGGGGACACGCTCGCCGGCAGCGGAGAGATCTTGTCGATCGCGACCGTGAGGGCGATGCCGGCGACGATTCCGAACGCCGCGCCGACCGTCGCAATCGCCGTCGACTCCGCGAGGAATTGCCGCAGCACGTCGCGCCGCCGGGCGCCCAGGGATTTCCGCAGTCCGATCTCACGCGTGCGCTCGGCCACGGCCATCAGCATGATGTTCATGATGACGATCCCGCCGATCACCAACGATATGATCACGACGCCCGGCAGCACGATCACGAGAATGCGGCTGATGCCGCCCCAGAACCGCTGTATGCCTTCGGAAGTGTCGAGCACGAAGTTGTCATCCTGCTGCGGGCGCAAGTGGCGGCGGCTCCGCATGATGCCTTCGGCCTGCGACATCGCTTCGCGCATCTCCGGGTCGGATCGCGCTTTCACCAGGAAGGCGTCCAGAATGCCGGGCGGGTTTACGAGATTCTGCGCGGGCGAGAGCGCCGGCACGACGACGAAGCGGTCGAGCGGAAACCCCATCAAGCTGCCCTGTTTTTCCACCACGCCGACCACGCGATAGGGCTGCCCCCCGATCCGCACGCTCCGGCCGAGCGGCGGGCGATCGACGAACAACCGCTGCGCCACCGCATAGCCGAGCACGGCCACCGGGACGCCGGAGCGGTTTTCCTCGGACGTGAAGGCCCGCCCCGTCTCGATGCGCAGGTTCTTGATGTCGAAATAGCGCTCGCTCGCGGCGGTCAGCTCGATGTCCCGCGCTTCCTTATTGGCGAAGGACACGGTGACATTGTCACTCGACTGCCAGGCGGTCACCACCGGCACCGTGAGTCCCGCGTTGATCGCCTCGGCATCGCTGAAGCGAATCCGCGGCCGGCGCTGCCAGGCGCGCCACACCGAATCGGGGACGTTGGGGGTGAACATCGGGCGCCGGCGCAGCTGGAACGTGTTCACGCCGTACAGCGTCTGCGCGAACTTCTCCGTCATGTAACGATTCACGCCGTTGACGATCGACCACGCGCCGATCAGCGATGCCACGCCGATGAACACGCCGAGCAGCGAAAAGCCGCTCTTCAGTTTCTGGGAACGGATCGTTTGCAACGCGAGACGGAATGCTTCGACGAACGGCACTCAGGCGGCCTTGAGCTGGTCGGTGGCAACGAGGCCGTCGCGCAACGTGACGACACGCGCGGCATGCGCCGCGATGTCCTGCTCGTGCGTCACCATCACGACCGTCTGACCTTGGCGGTGGAGCTCGGCGAACACGTCCATGATCTCCGAGCTCGTCGTCGAGTCGAGATTGCCCGTGGGCTCGTCGGCGAGGAGGATACTCGGGTCGTTGACCAGCGCGCGAGCGATGGCGACGCGCTGGCGCTGGCCGCCCGAAAGCTCGTTGGGCTTGTGATCCATCCGGTCCGCCAACCCAACGCGTTCGAGCGCCTGCGCCGCCTTGCTGCGCCGCCCCCGCCCCGAAAGGCCCGCGTAGATCAGCGGCAGCTCGACGTTGTGCAACGCGTCCGCGCGGGGAAGCAGGTTGAACGTCTGAAACACGAACCCGATCTCTTTATTGCGAATGCGGGCGAGCTGGTCATCCGCCAGATCGCTCACCTGCTGGCCGTTGAGCCAGTACTCGCCGCTCGTCGGCGTATCGAGACAGCCGATCAGGTTCATCAGCGTCGATTTTCCCGATCCCGACGGACCCATGACGGCGACATACTCGTTCTTGCGAATCTGGAGGCTGACGCCCCGCAAGGCGCGCACCAGCTCCGAGCCCATGTCGTACTCGCGCGTCAGTTTGTGCGCCAGGATGACAATGTCCGGCTGCGGCGTGTCGCCCGTGCGAAACAGCTGCGCCGTTCCGGTCAACGTGGCGCTCACGAGCCCACCCGTTTCCGTGAGGCGCTATCGGCAGGCTGGGCACTGGCACGCACGCGGGCGCCGTCCTTGAGATCGCGCACGGCCTGATACGGACCGGCGACGATCGTATCGCCCTGGTGCACGCCATCGATCACCTCGAAGTGCTCCTCACCGGCGATACCGACCTTCACCGCGTGGAACGTCGCTACGCCGTTATGCACGAGGAACACGCCTTCGGATTCCTTCTTTTTCCCGCCGCGCTTCGCCGTATCGGCCGTGGGATGCTGCTCCGTCGACACCGGCGTGTTTTCGCGCACCGTCAGCGCGATGATCGGAATCGCGAGCGCCTGTTTGCGCGTGTCGGTGATGATCTGCGCCGTTGCCGACAGGTCGGGCCGCACTTCCGCCGGCGGATTCGCGAGCGTGATCTCGACCTGGTAATCCACGGCGCGATCGTTCTGCCCGGTCGCGGCGGACGCCGCGGTCAGGATCGCGCTGTTCGAGACCTTCGTGACGCGACCCATGAACGTCGTGTCGGGGAACGCATCGATCGTGACGTCGACCGAATCGCCGAGGTGCAAGCGCACCACGTCGGTCTCATCCACCTGCACCTTGACCTGGATGACGGACAGGTCGGAGATCGTGAGCAGCAAGCCGGTCTCGCGCGAGAACGTGCCCGGGACGGCCACCTCGCCCTCTTCCACCGCGAGCCGCGTGACGCGCCCCGGCATCGGAGCAATCAGGTGGGTCTTGGCGAGCTGATCGCGCGCCTCCTGCAGGCCCGCGCGCGACTGCTCCACCATATGCTGCGACGCGGTGAGATTCGCCTCGGCAATGTCGAACGCCGTCTGCATTTGCTCGAGCTGTTCTTGCGAGACGAGGTTGGGATTCTGCTCGCGCAGCTCCTTGGTGCGCTGCAAGCCGCGTTGCGACTGATCGCGATTGGCGCGCGCCTGCACCGCCGCCGCTTCGGACGACGACATCGCGGCCTGGGCGCGCTGCAGATTCGCCTGATAAATCGTCGGGTCGATCTGCAGCAGGAACTGCCCGCGCTGCACGAAATCACCCTCGCGCACGGCGATGCGGGTGATCCGTCCCGTGATGTCGGCGCTGATATCGACTTTCTTCTTGGGCTGGATCTTGCCGCTCGCCGTGACGGCCGCGACGAGGTCGCGCCGGCCGACCTTCTCGAAGCGCACCTCGGTGCCCTTCTCGCGTTTGGCGCTCACGCTCATCATGACGAGCACGACGAGGAGCACGATCCCGCCCCCGCTCAGTAGCACCTTGTTTCGCTTGGACATGTCCGATGGATCCTTTGGGTTAACGCAAGCTGCGGCCAACCGCTGCTTCCAACGCGGCCAAGGCCTTGTGGTAGTCGTAGGTGGCGTTCACGTAGTCGCCTTCGGCCCGCAACGCGGCGACCTGGGCGTCGAGCAGCTCGAAGAATGTCCCCGAGCCGACGCGATAGCGCTGGGTGGCGAGCTGGAGCTGCTCCCGCGCCGCGGTCCGATTCGTGTCCTGCAAGGCGATCGTGCGATACGCAGTCTGCAGCGTCAGGTACGCCTGGCTCACCTCCGTCTGCACGCCGAGCCCGCGTGCCCGCACCGCTTCCTCCATATCACCGTGCTGGGCCCGTGCCTGCGACACGTTCACGGTGCGGGAGAAGTTCGTGAAGATCGGCAGCGTCACCGTTAGCCGCGCCTGGAACGGTTGCCGTGTGAAGTTGAATGGGAACACGGAATTCCGGTCCCGGAGCGCCTGCTCCTGAGCGCTCCCAAACACGAACACGTTGCAATCGTTTGGCGACAATCCAGCATTGATGCGGATCTGATTGTTGTCCTGGCACTCGTTCCACTGTTGACCGTAGGCAAACTTCTGGTTGTCGATGATCGGCTCGACGTCGGTGAACTGCTGCGTGAACCCCGCCCATCCCGCCGACAGCGACACCGTCGGACCATACGTCGATGTGGCGGCGCGCACGCCCCACTCCGCGGCGCGCTCGCGCGCGCGCAGCGCTTGCAGCGGGGGATTCTGTTGCTCCGCCATGGTGAGCAGATCCGGGAGTTGCCACGCGGGCTGCTCCACCGGGAACGAGTCCGTCAACTGCACCGTCGCGACGTCCACCGGCGGGGTCACGCCCATCATCTCGAACAGCCGGAGCTTCTCGACGCTCACCGCCGTCTCCGCGCGGAGCAGCGCGACTTCCGCCTGTCCCTTTGCGACCTGCGCCTGCCGGACGTCGATGAGCGTTGCCGAGCCGACGCTATAGCGCGCTTGTGCCAGTTTCAGGAATTCGTCGTTGCGGTCGACGGTCTTGCGCGCCAGGTCCGCCTGCGCGCGTGTCTGCAGCACCGTCAGGTATTGCTGCGTGACGCCGGTGGCGAGCGCGTTTGCCGCGCCGGCGATATCGGCTTCGGTCGCGTTCTGTTGTGCTTTCGCGAGACCTGGCTGCGAGAGAATCGTGCCGGAGAGCTGCCACGACAGACCGAGATCGTAGAATGACGACACCGTCGAGACGCTCTGCGTGAAGCTCGAGCTCAAGAACGTCTGCGAACCGGGACCCGTGTACGTCATGCCGCCCGACGCCGACACGCTGGGAATGAAGAGGCTCGTGAATGCGCCGCGAACCGCCCAGGCGGCAGGCGAGCGATTGTTCAATGCCTGCCGATAGGCGGGATTCTTGTCCCGGGCCACGGCGATGGCATCGGCGAGCGACAGATTGACAGGAGCGGATTGTTGTGCAGCGGCGACAAGCGGGCACAGCAGGAGGCCCGCGGCGATCAACACATGTTTCATGGTCATCCTTGCAAGGTGTGTCCGTGAGGTCGAAGCCCATACGCGCAGGTATGCGAAGGGGTTTCGGCTTGCGACAGAACCTAGTCGGGGAAGACCCGACAGCAAGGTTTAACCGCCCGCGGTGCGCTCCGCAGTCAGGCGGCGCGAGGGAATTTCGACCTTCATGAGGCGGCCGGCGGCGTCAAACCACAAATGCACCACGTCGTTGGGGCCGCCGGTGACGGTGATGTGGCGCAGTTTGGCGGGGTCGCGGTTCAAGGTCGTGGACGTCATACCATGGTCTTCTGCCTGGATATCGTCACGTCGCAAGCTGCGTGGCACGATCGCGGCAAGACTGGCCGGCTGCGCCGTGGCGTCCCAACCGGCAAAGAGATACAGCGCGAAAACCGAGTCATCGAGCACCACCGTGTGCTGGCCGGTGGGGAATTCGCGCGCCCGCTCGGTCGCGCGGGAAACGTATCGCACCGTGAAGCGGCCCCGCCCCAGCTCACCGAGGATACGAGAGGGCTGGCGCGGGTCGGCGACGTCGTATTGCAATGTGGCGGGCATCGTGTCGGTGGATACTTCGAGAATGGGCGCCAGCACCACGACCGGACGGGCGCGATCGTAACGAATGGTCGTCGCGAGCGTCCAGCCGGACTCGCCCCGGGAGAGCCGGCCATGCGCGAGCCGGAATGACTCACGGGCGATTTCGACCGTATCTTCGCGCACGACCAGAATCCCCTCATCGATCGGGGTTCCGCTCTGCAGCAGCGTGACGAGGAGCATGCCCAGTGTCACGCCGCTACCGCTCCCAAAACTCGCGTCGCGATGCGGTCATGAATCATCTTATACAACCGCGCGCCCTTTTCGGCCGAGGCGAGCGTCGGACGCCCCACGGAACCGGGAGACAAGGCCGGTACCGCCCCTGCGGCGCGGCGGCGAAAGCGGGCGAGCTGGCGCTCGCTGAGCGTGAAGTCCTGAGCCAGGCCCATGCGCACGAGCTGGGGGGCGAGATGGAGCATCAAAGAGGTATCGAGCTCGCCGCCGTGCGTGTGGCCGCTGGGTTCGTCGAGATAGCCGGTGAAGTCGAGCGCAAAGATGTCGACCGTGAAGACGCGAGCCTGCCGGGTACGCAGCGTGGAGAGGGCTTCCTGGTGAGGATCGTGGCCGTGGGCTGTAAGAATAATGAAAGCATCCACGCCGCATTGCTCCCAGGAGCCGAGCAGATCGTTCATCCAGCGATGCAGCGTCTTGCGGCGGACGGTGGCATTGCCGGGATAAGGACGTTTGGTCGCCGTATTCACGCCAAAGGGGATCGTCGGGGCACGCAGAATCCCGAATTCGGCGGAGAGGTCGTCGGCCAGGCGCTCGACGATGATCGTATCGCACCCGAGCGGCAAATGCGGTCCATGTTGTTCACACGTGCCGACCGGCACGAGCAGACGTGAGTCGCGCAGCAGTGCGGCGCGCACCGCGTCGGGAGTGAGGACGCCCAAATGCAGTGGCAGGGGAGAGGGCAGCGGGGCCACGGTCATACTGTAATCGCCGGGGGTCTCGCTAGCGTCGCGGCCGCTGAGTGGCTGCGCAGCGGCACGGCCGTCTGGGCCTGGCTGGCGGCGTTCGCGGGACTCGCCGCCATAGCCCTGGCGGTGCCGCTCCGGCGCCAGTGGTTGCCGCTGGCCGCTGCGTTCGCGAGCCTGACGCTTGGCATCGTGCTCGCTGCCGGCGCCTTCCAGATCTGGCGCATCGAGTGCTGCTGGCCCGCCATCCGCGAAAAGCGCGTGACCGCAGCCTCGCGGGCGCTCCAGTCATCGCTGGGCGATGCGATCGCGGAAGCGCGGCGGCTGGCCGAGCGTGGTGCCAACGCGGCACTGCTGCCGCGCGAGGCCGCGTTCGACCGTCTCGATGATGCTGTCACGATCGGTGGGCCGCCGATCGAGCGCGGCGCGGCGGTGCTCGCGTCGGGCACCGATCCGCATCCGATCGCTTGGTCCGGCCGCCACCGCACGATCCCCGTGCTCGATACGACCGAATTACAAGCGGTCATGACTCCATTCTACGCCGTGCTCGAGGCGCGCCGCCAGACACAAGGCGGCGTCGCCGTCGGCAGTGTGCTCTTGGCGGCGGCTCCGGCCGTTCCAGATGGCGATCGGGCGATGGCCGCAACATTCGCGCGCGAACACGGTGTCACCCTCCACTTTTTCCCGGCCGGGATGGGGCCGCGCGATTCGAACGTGTTCGAGATCTGTCCGCCCCCGGCTGGATGCGAGCATGGCGATACACTCTTTTCCGTGCAAACAATTCCACCATCGCAGGGGGATGCCAAGCTCGCGGCCGTGGCGCAAACGGCGCGGCTCGCGGGGATCACCCTCACGATTCTGCTCGTAATCCTTCTTATTGCCGCGCCGCCGGGCGTGTGGCGCTGGGGGGTCGTACTCTCGGCAGCCTGGACGTTACTGCGCGCGCCGGCGGGTCCAGCGGCGCTGTTCTCTCCGGCGACGTTCTACCGGCCCGTGGCCGGTGTGCTCGGCACCTCCGCCGGATCGTTGCTCGTCGTGAGCATCCTCGTCCTCGTGGCCGCGGGCGCGCGGTGGCGGCGCGGCGCGCGGCGGCGTTGGTGGAACGTGGCGGTTGCCGGATTGCTCATCCTCGCGGCGCCGTATGTCGTCCGCTACTTCGGTCGCGGCATCGCGCCTCCCGCAGGCGGCGTCAGCCTCGGCCTGTGGCTCTCATGGCAGGCCGCGCTCGCCGTCACCGCGATGGCGCTGATCGTCTCGGCAGCGGCGTTGGTGCGCGGACCGACCGAGCCGCCACGAGTGACGTGGCCGCTCCCGGCCGCCTGCGCCTGGGGATCGATGGCGGCGATTGGCGGCTTGTGGCTGTGGAGTCCCCACGGCGCGTGGCCGGAATGGTACACGTTCCTCTGGCTCCCGGCGCTCGTGGGCGTGATTGTGCCCGCGCCGCGGCGCTGGGCACTCGCCGGCATGGCGATCGTCGCCGGCACCGCCGCCGCGCTGTTGACCTGGGGTGCCGCGGTCGAAGGACGTCTCGCCCTCGCGACGCGCGATGCGCAGCGCCTGGGGCATGAAGGCGATGCCGTTGCGGTCGCGCTGCTCGAGCGACTCGGCCAGCAAGTGACGGCGCCGTCCCAAACGCCGCCGCGTAGCGCCGGCGACCTCTATGCGCTCTGGGTCGCGTCGCCGCTCGTGGCGGAAGACTACCCGGCGATGCTGACGCTCTGGACCGTGGGACGCGAGGCACAACAGATCGCCGAGCTTCGTCTCGCGCGGCTCGATCTCCGTCCCGCGCTGCTGTCGGCGCTGGCGCAATCGGCTGCCTCAGGCGGTGGAGATCCCTGTATCGAACGATTGGAAGGCATTCCCGGCGTCCACTACGTGCTCGTCGCTCCGCTTCGCAACGGAACCGTGCTCACGGTGGGCGTCGGACCGCGCACGCGCCTCCTCCCTCCAGACCGGGCGGCCAGCTTCCTGCGCGGCGCGGTGGGCGGTCAACCCCCGTACTTGATCTCGTTGTCGCTCCCCGTTCGCGGACAGGAATCGAGCGTAGGGAATCTGGTCGAATGGCGGCGCGAAGCGTGGGCGGTGCGGGGAGAGCGGCAGGTCGACATGCCTGATGGCTTGCGACACGTGCATCTGCGCGTCCCACTGCGTGGCCCAGGTGCGCTCCTGGTGCGCGGCGTGTTGGTCGTGCTGCTCGACGTCTCGCTGCTCGGCGCGGTGTGGCTGTTCGGCGTCATTGTCGCCGATGGATGGCAGGGCGGCATTCCCAAGCTCGTGACGACGCTGCGCACCAGCTATCGCGCGCAGCTCACGACGGTGCTCGTCGCCTTCTTCGTGCTTCCGGTGCTCGGATTTGCCGCGTGGAGCTTCGCGCGTCTGACCGACGAGGCGCGGCGCTCCGGCGACTTGTTGATTCGCCAAACGCTGCGGGATGCCGCGACGGGCGCAGAGACGGTGGCGGAAGACCGGCCCGAGGCGATCCGGCAATCTCTCGTCGAGCTGGGACGCAGGCTCGACGCCGAGCTCTGGCTATATCGGCGCGGTGTCCTGGTGGGGACGAGCTCGCCGGTGCTCGCCGAGCTCGCGTTGGTGGACCCCCTGCTTGCGCCGCCGGCGGTTCGGGTGACGCTCGAGGATGAGCTCGAGCTCGCGACTGATGCGCGCACCGCCGGCCGGCCCACGCGCATCGGCTATCGCATCGTCGCCACGGGGCCTCCGGGTGATCAGGCAGTGCTCGCCGCGCCCCAGCTGCTGGATGACGAAGGGGTGCGGCAACAGCAGGAGGATCTGGCGCTCGCGCTCTTGCTGGCCACGCTCGCGGGACTGGGTGCGGCCGTGTACCTCGCCGGTCTCGCGGCGCGGCGACTCGCCAAGCCGGTGGCCGCTCTGCGCGAGGCGGCGCTCGCGGTCGGGCGCGGCGCGGAGCCCCCGGTCTTCCCGGTGGGCACGCCGCGCGAGTTCGAGCCGGTGCTGACCGCCTTCGATCGCATGGTGACGGACGTGCGCCGCAGCCAGTCTGCGCTCGAAGAAGCGCGGCAACGCACGGCGCGCGTGCTGGCGAACGTCGCGACCGGCGTCATCGCGGTCGATGATGGGTTGCGTGTCACGATGGCGAATGCCCGTGCGTCGGAGCTGATCTTGGGGGACACCGAGACATTGTCGCCGGGCAACGTGTTGCCGCAGTCTACGCCTTCCGGATGGGCGCCCGTCTGGCAGGCGGTAGCCGATTTCATCGCGGCCAATCGGGATGTGATTCAGGAACGGGAGTTCGAAATCGCAGGACGCCAGATTCGCGTGCAGCTCGCCCTACTGGGCGCGGCCCCGGACGGTTGCGTCGTCGCGTTGGATGATGCGACGGCGCTCACACGCGCGGCGCGCGTGCTCGCGTGGGGCGAAATGGCGCGGCAAGTGGCGCATGAGATCAAGAACCCGCTCACGCCGATTCGGCTGGGGATTCAGCACCTGCAGCGGGTCCGCGGCAAGACCGAGCCCGCCGCATTCGATTCGACTCTTCAGGAGACCGCCGAACGGATTCTCGCCGAAATCGACCGGCTCGACGGCATCGCGCGCGCGTTCTCGCGCTTCGGCACGCCGACGCCGTCAGCGGCCGAGCAGCTGCCGCTCGAGCCGGTCGATCTCCTGGCAACCGCGCGCGAGGTCGTCCAGCTCTACGAGCTGGGCGGTCCGACACGGTTCGACGTGCGCGTCGCCGATGGCGTGCCGAGTCCGGCGCTCGCCCGCAAAGACGAAGTCAAGGAAGTGCTCGTCAACTTGCTCGAGAACGCGCGCAATGCCGACGCGAAACAGGTGACGGTGCGAATCGGCGCGGGCGGCCGGGAGTTGGTCATCGCTGACGATGGTCGAGGCATCGCGCCCGAGGTCTTGCCCCGCGTGTTCGAGCCGACGTTCTCGACGACGTCCAGCGGCGCGGGGTTGGGATTGGCGATCGCGCGCCGGCTGGTGGAGAGCTGGGGCGGCGCGATCACGCTCGACAGCGAGGCCGGCAAAGGGACACGGGTCACTCTGACGCTCCAAACAGCGACTCGCGGGGCCTCCGGGTGACCTTCCTCACACCTCACGATGGAAAAATCGAACACAATGTGCAAAGTTGTGGCGGCCTTTTCCACGCCCGAGGTGACAATTGCGGACCGGAGTCGTCGCTCTTACGCTCGCCGTACTCCTACTCGCTCCCATCCGAGCGGCCCACGCGCAGTTTTCATTTGACGCGCGGCGCATCGGCATGGGAGGGGTCTCCCTAAGTCGCGACGGTAACATTCGTCGCTACAACCCCGCGTATCGAGCCATCAAGAACCGCAGCAACGTCACCGGCGCGCCGAAATTCGCGATTCCCGTGCCGCTCGGCCTGATCGATTTCCTGCATAAACATCCGATCAACCAATGGAGCCACGACCCGACGTTTAACCCGGATTCGAGCGCGTTCAATCCGATCGAGCTGATGAATTTCGTGTTCAATCCGCCGATCTTCTATGAAGTGCGGAAGGCGCCGGCGCCGACGAACGACGTCGAGTTCACAATCGGGAAGAACGCGCTCGTCGTGGACCTCGGCGCCGCGCAGGTCTTGATCCCGGAGCAGGAGTTCGGACTCGGCACGACCAGCAGGCTGCTCGACTTGGGGGTCGGGGTCGCCGGTTTCCACGTGGGCGTTATGGGCTTCCTCCAGTACGACGTCGGCTTCACCCTCGATGACTCGCTGCGTCGCGTGCTGAAGGACGCGGACTCGGTGCGCTCGAATTCGACCTACACCGTGCTCGGCGATGGGGTCGCGCAAGCGGGATTCGCGCCCACCGTCAGCTATGCGGGACGGCTCTTGAAGGGTGCCGGTGGTGATGAGTCAGATGATGGCGTGTACCTGGGCGGCGCAGTGCACTACTACATGGGCGCCACGTACGCGCACGGCACCGGGCCGAGTGGGTTCACAACGGGGAATCCGGTCTTCGGCACGCCGCCCGTCCCATTGCTCGACGACACGCTCTACAGGTCGAACAGCGCGTTCGGCAAGGGCGTGGGCGGCGACGTCGGCATCGCGTGGATCACAGGACCATTCGAAGTCGGCATGGGGGTGAACGACATCGGTGCCGAGCTGACTTGGGCGGATACGAAAGTGCAGCGCATCCGCTATTTCTCCACAGGCGACTCGATCGGCACCTCGCTGTTGCAGAACCACGTCGAAACGAAGACGAAGCTGCCGATCACGTATATCGCCAATGCAGCGCTGCGGATGGGAACCGGCACGACCGTCGGCGGTGACGTGGTGAATTCGGGACGTGGCACCGTCCTTCACATCGGGGTCGAACAACGCAACGGGCCATTCGCATTGCGGGGCGGTGTGTCCCGCGATCAGCGGAAGAAGATGCAATTCGGATGGGGCGCCGGCCTGCGCATGGGCGCGTTGGGTTTGGACTTGGGCTTCTGGACGCACAGCAATTCATTCGCCGACCAACGGGCCATCACGATGGCCACGTCGATCTCGATCTACTAAGGGCAACCTATGAAAGCTCTTTTCGTCGGACTGCTCGCATTCGTTGCCGCGTGTGGCAAAGGACGAGCCATTTTCAACGTGGACGTCTACAGCTTCATGTCGGGCACGCAAAAGGACACGATCCCCTATCTCATTCCGCCGTTCTTAACCGGGTCGGCATCGACGTTCCAGAAGATCACGCTTCCGCCCGGCTTCGGAAAATCGGGAGTGGACTCCATCAGAGTCACAAACGGGAGCTTGGATCTTCACAACACCGGCGGAACGGGGACCATCGGCTTTCATCTGTATTTTGCCGCCGACTCGGCGAGTACGTTGACCGCGCCTTCGGCGCTCGATATTCCGGCGACGAGCGTGAGCGGGACAGCCACCTTCCCGGTCACGATTACGGGTGATGTAAGCTCGCTGGTCGACAGCCTGTTCACGCAGGAGACCGTGTGGATCCGCATCCAGGCGGACGGCACGAACTCCGCCGCGACGGCCGTCACGGGCAAGGGAGTGATTACGGCGCTCATGATCCGCGTCGTGGTCGAGGACAGAATCTTCTAGCCTGCAGCGTCGTCCGGCCGCTTCACGCGCCCGCGCCGCAAAGCGCGGGCGCTATATTTCCAGCCCGTGAGTATGCGACGTCCGACAATCATCACTGACGTGGGCGGCGTTCTAGTGGGCAGCGCCCATCCGATCGTCGTCCAGTCGATGACCAACACCGACACGGCCGATGTCGCCGCGACCGCCGCACAGGTGCGCGCGCTGCACGCCGCCGGCAGCGAGCTGGTGCGCGTGACCGTGAACACCGACGAGGCGGCGCGTGCGGTGCCGGCGATCGTCGCGGAAGTCGACGTGCCGGTGATCGGCGACTTCCACTACAACGGACATCTGCTGCTCACGAAGTATCCCGCATGCGCGCGCGCGCTCGCGAAGTACCGCATCAATCCCGGCAACGTGGGCACCAAACGGCGCGACGACAACTTTCGTACGATCGTCCAGGTGGCGGTGGACGAAGGCAAGGCGGTGCGCATCGGCGTCAATTGGGGCAGCCTCGATCAACAACTCCTGACCGAGATGATGGACGCCAACGCCGCCGCCGCCGAGCCGCGTGACGCGCGCGATGTCACGATGGATGCGATGGTGGAGAGCGCGATGCGCTCGGCGGAGCTGGCGGAGCAGGGTGGGCTGCCGCACGAGCGCATCATCCTCTCCGCGAAGGTCTCGGGAGTTCAGGATCTCGTCGCGGTGTACCGCATGCTCGCCCAGCGCTCCGATTATCCGCTGCACCTCGGGCTCACCGAAGCGGGACTGGGAACGAAAGGCGTAATCGCCAGCACCGCGGGTCTCGCGATTCTGCTCCAGGAAGGCATCGGCGATACGATTCGCGTGTCGCTGACGCCGCGACCGGGTGGTGACCGAACCGAAGAAGTGCATGTCGCCCAGCAGATTCTCCAGTCGCTCGGGCTGCGCAGCTTCACGCCGCAAGTGACGGCCTGTCCTGGATGCGGGCGCACGACCTCCACGTTCTTCCAGGAGATGGCGGAGCAGATTCAATCGTATCTGCGCGAGCAGCGCAGCATCTGGCAGGCGCGCTACCCCGGTTCGGAGGAGCTGCGCGTCGCGGTGATGGGCTGTGTGGTGAACGGTCCCGGCGAGTCGAAGCATGCCGATATCGGCATCTCGCTGCCGGGAACGGCGGAAGAGCCGAAGGCGCCCGTCTACGTCGACGGCGCGCTGCGGGTGACGCTCAAGGGCGATACGATCGTCGCCGACTTCCTGCGGATTCTGGACGACTACGTCGCGGCCCGCTTTGGAGACGGCTCAGCGAATGGGCGAGCCGAGCGGAACGTCGCGGTCGGGGTGCACCAGGCAGATGTCTCCGTCCCCAAGGATCACGCCTAGAGTCAGGACTTCCGAGAAAAAATTGGCGATTTGACGCGGCGGGAAATTCACAACCGCAAGCACGACCTTCCCGATCAGATCCTTCGGCTCGTAATACTTCGTGATCTGCGCGCTCGAATTCTTGATGCCCAGTGCGGGTCCGAAATCGATGCGGAGCTTGTAGGCGGGTTTGCGGGCCTGCGGAAAGTCGTCGACCTGCACGATCCGACCGACGCGGATGTCGACCTTCGCGAAGTCATCGTAGCTGATGTCGTCCATCGCGACTCCCGGATGTCCCTTTTTGAGGTCAGGCGCCGCGGGGCGGCGTGCGCGAGAACTTTGGCACGTGCGTTGCCTTTGCGCCACGGCGCGGAACCTTCTCTCCCCTCACAGGATGGCGATATGCGGCGGATCGGCATGGCGGTGCTGGGCCTATCGATTATCGCGGGGTCGACACCTCTCTTCGGCCAGCGCGAGGCGCTGCGAGAGATGCGGGAGCGCGGCAGCGTCGGTTTCAACCTCGTCGTGGCACAGCCGCTCGGAGACTTTCGCCGCAACGGCGACGTGGCCGCTGGTCTCAGTGCGTTCGCCGTCACCAGCGGTGGATTCTTCGGCCTGCGCGTCGAGGGTTCCTGGATGGTTTATGACAATAGCTATCAAGGCTACGGAGTCTCCACCACTTCACAGATCGGCACGCTCGCCATTGGACCACAGATCATGTTGGGCGGGGGGCCGGTTCGTCTGTATGGTTTCGGGACCATGGGTGGCTCGCTCTTCTACAGCTCCGCCCATGGCTGCGGCTGCTACCATTCCGATTCCTATCTCGACGGGGACTTCACCACGACCAAGTCCGCCGGCGCGGGCGTGCTGGTGGCGGTGTCGCGGCAGCGCACACCGATCGACATCGATCTTGGTGTTCGTGACGTGCGGCATGACCGCGTGAAGTACATCCCCGCCGGCGGCTTGACCCAGAATCCCGACGGAACGTTCAGCGCCAGCGAGGTCGAGACGCCGGTGGAGCTGCGAGTATTTCAGGTCGGTGTGCGGATCGGTCTTCGCTAATCAGAGAATCTGCTTCAAGTACCGCTCCGGGGCGTTCAAGAAATCCCGGGTGAGCCGCACATGATCGAGCTCTTCATACGCCACCGCCTGCACCGGGGTGGCGTCGAAGTTGTAGATCCGCGCGCCGGGAAACGCCAGCAGCATCGGGGAATGCGTGGCGATGATGAATTGCGCGTCTTGCGCGATCATCTCGCCCATCATCGCGAGCAGCGCGAGCTGGCTCTGCGGTGAGAGCGGTGCCTCCGGTTCGTCCAGTAAGTACAACCCGCCGGGCACGAAGCGCGACTGAAAGAGTTTGAGAAAACTCTGGCCGTGGGAGTTGGCGTCGAGGTCGACGCCATAGCGGCGTTCCATGTCGGCGAGCGACGCGCGCGCCGGCCCTTGCGCCAGACCCGTCGCGTACCCGGATCTCCCCTGACTCTGGTATTCCGCTTCGATTTCTCTGAGCCGCAGCTGAAACTCGGACCGCTCCTGCGCCAACCGTTTTGTGAATCCGAAGAAATCCTCCGCTCGCAGGAAAAAGCCGCGGGTGGCGCGCTTCGTCCAGCTCAAGCGCAACGCGTTGCCGAGCCGCCGTTGTGCCGCCAGCGTGTCGTCGCGGGGCAGGTCGGCGCTCCCCACTGCAGGAAGCTTCGCAGCGGCGGCGATGCCTTCGAGTAACGTCGATTTGCCCGAGCCATTCTCGCCTACGAAGAACGTGATTGGAGCGCCGACATCGAGCGCCGTCAGTGTTCGGATGGCCGGAACCGTGAACGGGAAGGTGCCGTTGTCGCCCTGTGCCGAGCGCCTAGAGACCGCTGCGAGGTGTGCGTTGGATGACACGCCTCGAAGATAGCTGCTGCGCAAAGTGTTTCACCTCGCTTACAAATTGAGCACCTGCTCCGGCTGAACGCGCTGTAAGCACTGGCGGTTAGCGAAGACAGTAATCGGTATAGGAGTTGCACCACCCGTCCGCTGAGAAGAGGGGGATCCCGTGTCGGAACTGAGTCCGGCCACCGGAATGCGTCCGGTCGCTCCGCCCGAATTTCTTGTCTTGCCGAATACCGCTCACAGAGTAGAGGTACGCCAGCGCGTCATGCCCATCGACGACTCCATCTTGTGGAGTCCGGCAGTTGATGGGGGGCATCGTCCTGTTCCAGCGCAGTTCTTCACCCAATCCGCGCTCAGCAAAATCCACGGTCGGCTGACCGGCTTGTCCAACGGACTCGGCATCGGGCTGCTGACCGGCCAGCGGTACACGTGTAGCCGTTCGGGCGCTCAGTTCGTGGTCATTGATGGCGCGCTGCCCCTTTCGGGGCTTGCTGCCGGGGATGAGCCGATCGACGCGCTGGCAGCGGGAATGCGGGTGGCGATGGGGATGGAGATTTTCGGATGGTACCGCGGCCAATCACTTGGTAATCCTGCCTTGAGGCCCGGCGACGTCGAAGCGCAGCGCGAACTGTTCGGCGATCGTCCCTGTACGATCGTCGTGGTAGCCGTCGGGGGTGAGTCGGGAGCCGTCTTCCGTCATTCATCGAGCCCGAGCTGGCCCGTCGAGGCGCTCCCCTTCTATGAGTGGGTCACGGAGCCGGGAACCGGCGCAGACCGGCGAAAGGCGACGGTCCTGCGCTGGAGCAACTATCGCCCGCTCCAGGCCCTCGCCGGGGCGGGCGCCGATCACTTCCAGCATCCGGTTTTGGTGCCGCAATCAGGACTCGATGACGCAATCCCCGCGCCGATGTGGCAGCGCTCGTGGAGCCGACAGTGGACACGGCCAGCGACGTATGTCGCCTGCGCGCTCGCCGGCGCCCTCCTCGTTGGCCTGTCGTGGATTCTACTGAACACCAAAAGCGGGTCCTCGAACGCGTCGGGTGCTGGCGCGATTGCGCCCCCCGAGGCGAGGACATCGGCCCTGGCCGCCGCGCTGTTTGATCGTCGCGCGGACACGCTCGCGTTGGCGATCACTGCATTTGGAGAGCGGGTTCAAATGTTCGATGCGCATCAAATGACCTGTACCGGACTGGCGCGCGGCCTACAACAGGTAGAAGAGGGATGGCTGGTCTACAATCTTGCACGACGAGAGATTCTCGCCCCCTTCGATGCCAATCGTGAATCGCGCGATCATTCTCTGTATGCGAGCGTTCGATCCGTCGAGGGACGGTTCGAGCAGTCGCATTGCACTCGACCCTAGGTGCGTTCGCAGCTTGCTGCAATCATGCTCATCGGTGCGGCCGGCGCGCTGGCCGCGCAAGCTCCCCGGCCATTGGAAAAAATCCAGCTCATTCGGCTCCTGACGAACCCGCTCTTCGCGCAGAGCGAAGTGGCCGATGTGGTGCGACGCAGTTGCATCGGTTTCCGGCCGACCGACCGCGACTGGGCGGACTTACGCAGTGCGGGGGCCGGAGGGGAGGTCATCGCGAGTGTCGCGGCCTGCGGCAGCCGGCCCCATGCAGGCGACCCTGTTACCGTCGCCAACACCGTCCCCCTGGCTCTCACGGCGATCGCGCTAACTCCAGACGTTGTCGCCGCTGTCGGATCGAGGTCGAATATCCGCGTGCTCGTGCATCGTGCAGGTACCCCGCAGCGGGGCGTTCCTTTGAGGCTGGGAGGCACCACCGCCCTCGCCTTGTCGCGTGACGTCACGGCGATTACCGACGATAGCGGTGTTGCCGTGTTCCAGTTGTCGCCAATCGCCCACCTGGGAATGCATCGCCTCGAGATCTTGAGCGGGAGTGGCTCCGCATTACGCGGCCGACCTACCATATCGTTCAGGATTCGCGCCGGTGCCCCTGCCCGCGTGCACGTTACTCCAGAATACATCGCGTCGAGCGAGCGAGCCGTCACCGTCGTGGCAACGGTAAGCGATTCGCTTGGCAATCCTGTACCCGAAGAAGCGATCCAGCTGACTTCGGGCATCGGCGCGCCGGTATTTGCGACAACCGATTCGCTAGGACGTGGCAGCTTCGTGGTTCCATCCGCCTCGCTTCCTCGCGGGGACGCCCTCCAGCTCCGCGTCCGCGCGTTGCCGCCCGTTCTCGTACCAGTGGCAGACGCCGCCGGACTCTCGGGGGTTGCGACGGGATTCAATTCGACGGAGGAGCGACACGGCCGGGTGGGCGCGCCCCTGAGCCACCCATTGCTCTTCCGGGCGCGAAACATCCAAGGCGAGCCCGCGACGGGAAGGCTCGCGTACTTCCGGTCGATAAACGCCCGTGTGACGCCCGATTCGGCGGTCCTCGACTCAACAGGACAAGTCGCGCTGCAGGTAACCTTGGGGGCACGGGCTGGCGAGGCGTTAGTGTTGGCGCGCATCGACTCAGTCGAACGGATCGCGACCCTCTCGGCGGAGCCCGGACCATTGTTCTCGTTGGTCATCGAGTACAATGGCGAGGCCGTCACCGGCCGTCGTATCAGCGTCCCCGTGCGCGTGCCATTCATCCTTCGCGTCACCGCGCGCGATTTTTACGGCAACGAGACCTCAATCGAGGCGCTCAGTCGAATGATGCGTGCGGGGCAGGTCCAAACCATCGCTCGACAACCCCATCTCCAGCTGGTGCACCTCGAGCCGCGCGAGAACGAGGTGGTCGTCACGCTGCAGGCGCAACAGTTCGGCGTCTACGACTTCACGGTCGGCAGCGGGATCACCGCCAGTGTACGCGTGGTGACCGACCCCGCCCGCAGGTAAGCCAGGATCAGTCGGCGGGGGCAGGCTCCGCGATGGGGGCACGTGCCCGTCGACCGAAGCGATGCTGGAATGCATCGAGGTAGGTGTACACGACGGGTGTCACGTACAGCGTGATGAGCTGCGAGAACGCCAAACCGCCCACCACCGCGAGGCCGAGGGGACGCCGCGATTCGCCGCCCGCACCCCAGCCGATCGCGATGGGCAGCGTGCCCATCAACGCCGCCATCGTCGTCATCATGATGGGCCGGAACCGTACACTGCACGCCTGGATGATCGCAGCGCGCGGCGACTTGCCCTCATTCCGCTCTGCATCGAGGGCGAAGTCGATCATCATGATCGCATTCTTCTTGACGAGCCCCACCAGCATGATCACGCCCACGAACGCGTAGACGCTCAACTCCGTGCGGAAGACGAGCAGCGTGAGCAAGGCCCCGAATCCCGCGAAGGGGAGACCGGACAGAATTGTCAGGGGATGGATAAAGCTCTCGTAGAGAATGCCGAGCACGATGTAGATCACGACGACCGCGAGCAGCAGCAGGAAGGCGAGCCCCTGTTGGCTCGCCTGGAACGCTTGCGCGGTGCCGGAGAAACCGGTGCTGATCGTGGATGGTAAGGTCTGCCGGGCGGCATTCTGGACGTCTTTCACCGCGGCTCCGAGAGACACGCCGGGCGGCAGGTTGAACGACAGCGTGACCGACGGCAGCTGGCCACTGTGATTCACACTGAGGGGACCGACGTCATTCGACGCGGAGGCGACGGAGGTCAACGGAATCAGCGTGCCGCTGTGCGACCGCAGATACAGGAGCTTGAGCGCCGACGGATCCCGCTGGTATTCGGGCAGGAGCTCGAGAATCACCCAGTACTGATTGTTCGGCGTGTAGATCGTCGAGACCTGGCGCGAGCCGTAGGCGTCGTACAGCGCCTGCTCGATCTGTTGCACGGTCACGCCGAGACTCGTGGCTCGATCACGATCGATGCGGACGCTCACCTGGGGATTCTTGATCTGCAGGTCCGTCGTCACGTCTTGCAGCGTAGGGAGTCCACGCAGGACACGCTCGAGTTTGGCCGCGTTGTCGTACAACGCGTCGATGTCGGCGCTCTGCAGCGTGAACTGATACTGCGTCTTGGTCGTCCGCCCACCGACGCGAATGGACGGGGGGACCTGCAGGTAAGTGCGGATGCCGGGTAAGCTGTTGAGCTTGGGGTTCAGCTCGCGGACCACCTGATCCGCGGGCAAGCGTTGATTGCGCGGTTTGAGCCGGATACTGAGGCGCCCCTGGTTCATCGTGCCGCCGCCGACCGACGACATGAAATGCGCTACGTTCGGGTCGTGACTCAGGAAGTTGGCCACGGCCTGTTGGTGGTCGCTCATATTGTCGAACGAGCTGCCTTCGAGGGTCTCCGTGGTCCCCTGGATTTGGCCGGTGTCCTCGGTCGGAATGAATCCCTTGGGGACGAGCACAAACAGCACGGCCGTGGCGACCAGAATGCCGGCCGAGAAGAGCAGCGCCAGGCCGCGGCGATCCATGACCCATGCCAGCGACCGTTCGTACCACGACAAGCCGCGTTGGTACACGCGCTCCGTCGCCTCGTACCAGCGGCCGTGGCGCTCTTCCCTGGGGGGACGGAGAAAGCGGCTGCACAGCATGGGTGTGAGGGTCAGCGACACGAACCCCGAGACCAGAATCGCCACGCCGATGGTGACCGCGAATTCATGGAACAGCCGGCCGATGATGCCGCCCATGAGCAGCACGGGGATGAAGACCGCCGTCAACGACAGCGTCATCGACAGGATCGTGAACCCGATCTCCCGAGCGCCCTCCAGCGCGGCCTGCATCGGCCGTTTCCCCATTTCGATGTGGCGGACGATGTTCTCGAGCATCACGATCGCGTCGTCCACCACGAACCCGACCGACAAGGTGAGCGCCATCAGTGACAGGTTGTCGAGACTGTAGCCCATCAGGTACATCACCGAGAACGTGCCGATGATCGAGAACGGCAGCGACAGGCTCGGGATGATCGTGGCCGAGAGATTCTTCAGGAACAGGAAGATGACAAGCACGACCAGGCACAGCGTGATGAAGAGCGTCAGCTGCACGTCATTGACCGACTGCCTGATCGAGACCGACCGGTCGTACAGCGTATTGACTTCGACCGACGCGGGAAGCTGCGAGGAGAGCGACGCGACCATCGATTTCACCGCGTCGGCGACTTGCACGGTATTCGTGCCCGGCTGGCGCTGAATCGCGAGCACGACTGCGCGCTTGCCGTCGTACCAGCTTGCGTTCCGCGAGTCCTGAACATCGTCGAGCACCTGCGCCACATCCTGCAGACGCACCGCCGCGCCGTTCTGGTAGGTGACGGCGAGCTGCCGGAATTCCGGCGCGCTCGAGATGGAGCCGTCTGCCAACACGGTGTACGCGCGCTGCGGTCCCCACAGCGTGCCGGTGGGAAGATTGGGATTCCCGGCCGATACGGCCGCCGTCACTTCATCGAGCCCAATGCCCCGTGCCGCCAGCGCCTTCGGATCAACTTGAATGCGAACCGCGTATTTCGCGGAACCGAACACCTGGACCTGCGCGACGCCGCTCACTGTCGACAGGCGCTGCGCGAGAAATGTCTCGGCGTACTCATCCAGCGCGGACAACGGAAGGGTACCGGACGTCAGAGCGAGGTACAGGATCGGCGAGTCAGCCGGATTCGACTTGTTGTACGACGGCGGCTGCATGCCGGGTGGCAGCTGCCGCAGCGTCTTCGAGATGGCCGCCTGCACATCCTGCGCAGCGGCATCGATGTCGCGCGACAGGGTGAACGTCAGCGTGATGTTCGTGTTGCCCAACGTGCTCGATGACGTCATGGCGTCGATGCCCGCGATCGTCGAGAACTGCTTCTCGAGCGGCGTCGCCACGGCGGCGGCCATCGTCTGCGGGCTCGCGCCCGGCAAGCCGGCTCCGACGGTGATCGTGGGGAAGTCGACGTTCGGGAGATCACTCACGGGCAACAGGCGATACGCCATCAGCCCGAACATGAGGATGCCGAACATCACGAGCGTCGTCGCCACGGGGCGGCGGATAAAGAGCCCCGAGATGTTCACCGCACGCCGCCCCCGGCACTCTCGGTGCTCGGCCCGCCGCGAATATCCACCTTTGCATTCGGCGTGAGCCGCAACTGGCCATCCGTGACGACCAGCGCGCCGGGTGGCACACCCACGATGACCGTGAGACTGTCGAGTGTGCGTTCCACGGTTATGGTCTGCGTCGCCGCAGTGCCGTCGGTATTGACGACGAACACGTAGGTGCCCTGCTGCCCTTGCATCACCGCCTGCGACGGGACGACGACGGCGTCGGGTTCGACACCGAGCACGAGCCTGATGCTCACGAACTCACCGGGCCACAGCGTCCCGCCGGAATTGGGGAACCTCGCCTTCAGCAGCACGTTGCCCGTCGTCGTGTCGACCTGATTGTCGACGAACGACAGCACGCCCTTCAAGTCCGATGCGGAGTCGCGCGCCAGGCTGGCAAACGCGGTGAGTGTTTCACTGGCGCGCTGGCGTAGCGCGGGAAGATTCACGGCGGGAACAGCGAAGCGCACCAAGATCGGTCGTAGCTGAACGATCGACACGAGCGGGTCGCTGCCCGCGCGCACAACATTGCCTTCATGCAGCAGCAGCCGTCCCGTTCGGCCGCCGATGGGCGCCCGCACCGTTGCGTACTCGAGATTGAGCTGGGCGAGCGCGACGGACGCGGAGTCTGAGCGCACGGTGGCGACCTGCGCGTCGGCGGTGGCCTGTCTCTGCTCGTAATCTTCCTGCGTCACCGTGTTCGTCGCCGCCAACACGCGATAGCGTGCGGCTTCCCGCGCCGCGGTTTGGGCCTGGGTGACGTCGCGCAGCAGGTTGCCTTCAGCTTGCTGTAGCGCGGCTTGATAGGGGCGGGGATCGATCTCGAACAAGACCCGACCTGCCGCTACCTCGTCGCCCTCGGCGAAGTGCACTTTCAGGATCGTGCCGTTGACCTGCGGCAGCACATCGACCTGTCGAATCGGCTCGACCGTGCCCGTCGCGTCGAGCTCGAAGGGGACGGCGCGCCGCTCGACGCGGGCGACGCTGACAGGGATCTTGGGCGGCGTTGCACCGCGCTTGGGGCCGCAGGCGGCGGTGAGGCCGAGCAGCACAGTAACAGTAATAGAAAGAAGAGAGCGGTTCACGGGATCAGGTAGTATACGCATAGCCTGCCTGCGGCGTCATTTAGCTCCCCGCTGCGGCATTTTGGCTACCGCCACCGCCGCCATGGCCGGTACCCTCAGCACATGCTCGCCCGCGTCCGGTCCGCTGCCGTCCTGGGGATTGATGCCTATCTAGTAGAAGTAGAAACCGACATCGCGAGCGGACTGCCCACGTTCGTAACGGTCGGCCTGCCACACGGTGCGGTAAAGGAAGGACGCGATCGCGTCTATTCTGCGCTCGCGAATACCGGTTTCACCTTTCCGCTCAAACGCATCACCGTCAATCTCGCGCCCGCCGACATCCGCAAAGAGGGCTCGGCCTTCGATCTGCCGATCGCCCTCGGTATCCTGGCGGCCACCGAACAGATAGCGGGCAGTCGGCTGGAGAAGATCGCGGTTCTCGGCGAGCTCGGCTTGGAGGGCGCGATTCGGCCCGTGCGAGGGGCGCTGCCCGTCGCGCTCGCCGCGCGAGCGGCCGGCATCGAGGCGCTCATTCTCCCGCGCGAGAATTTGCCCGAAGCCGGCGTCGTCGCTGGGCTCCAGGTGCTCGGCGCCGGTACACTCGCGGAAATCGCGGAATTCCTCGAGGGGAGAGGGGCACTGGCTCGGGCCGCCGTGGATGTGGCGCAATTATTCGCCGAGCGTGCGAAGGACGACGTCGATTTTGCCGAAGTGAAGGGGCAGGCGCACGCCAAACGCGCGCTCGAGGTCGCGGCTGCGGGTGGGCACAACATCCTGATGGTTGGGCCGCCCGGGTCCGGGAAGACGATGTTGGCGCGGCGGCTGCCCACCACGCTTCCAAAAATGAGCCTCGATGAGGCGCTCGAGACGACGAAGATCCACTCCGTCGCCGGCACGCTGCCCCTCGGCGAGTCGCTCGTCGCGCGGCGCCCGTTTCGAGCGCCGCATCACACGATCTCGGATGCGGGCCTGATCGGTGGCGGCTCCTATCCGCGTCCTGGTGAGGTGAGCCTGGCGCATGGCGGGGTGCTCTTTCTGGACGAGCTGCCTGAATTCCGCAAGAACGTGCTCGAGGTGCTGCGCCAGCCGATGGAAGACGGCGTGGTGACGATTGCGCGCGCGGCGATGAGTCTCTCGTATCCGGCGCGCTTCATGCTCGCCGCGGCGATGAATCCCTGTCCCTGCGGCTGGTTTGGCGACCCACATCACACCTGCGCCTGCGGAGCTCTCCACGTGCAGCGCTATCTCGCGCGCGTCTCGGGGCCGCTCCTCGATCGGATCGATATCCATCTCGAAGTCCCCGCGGTGAAGTATCGCGCGTTGACCAGCACAAACGGCGGAGAGCCGAGCGAAGCGGTGCGCGAGCGCGTGGACCGGGCGCGCACAGTGCAGCGCGAGCGATTTGCCAATCGGCCGGGGATCTACGCCAACGCGCACATGGCGCCGCGCGATATCCGGGCACACTGTCGCGTCTCGGACGGAGCCGATGCGTTGCTGAAGACGGCGATCACCCGCCTCGGCCTGTCAGCCCGCGCGTATCATCGCATTTTGAAGATCGCACGCACGGTCGCCGACCTGGATGGCGCCGTGGGGCTCGAGCCGAAACATGTGAGTGAGGCGATTCAGTACCGCAGTTTGGACCGGCGCGGGATGTAAGCTACGAACAGATGCCGCCCGTCATGAACCAGCACTGCGTGAAACGCGAGCCCTTGAAGAATGCGAGCAGCATCGTGCCGACCTTCTGCTGCCCGCTCTGCGAGGGGTGCGTCCCATCCTGCGCGAAGTCGCTCGCTTGCCAAATGAGACCGTCACTCTGACGGGGCGTCAGACCATCCGCCCAGAGGTAGGGACCCCACGCGAGCCATGCGGTGGAACTGTTGTAGTTCAGGTCGCCCGCTCGCGCATCCGTCACAACACCGCCGTTTGCCATCTGATCGATTTGGGCTTGGATCACCCACTTCACGGCAAAGCCGGACTCGTAGGCATAGGGCTCCGGGTTCAGCGTCGTCGTGGCGTAGCCCGCATAAATCCGACTCGAGAGGAAGATCATCTTGAGATTCGGATATCTCGTTTTCAGGGCTCGGGCAATGTTGGCCAATCGGGACTCGAGCTGAAATGCGTCCGCTTGTGCCGAAGCGAGCGAGTCGCGCGGACCGGCGTCGGCCTGCTTCACCCAGACGACCTGCACCTGTCGCTCGGTGAGACCCAACGGGATGAGCCGGTTGTCGCGCACTGAGTCGTAGTTTGCATCCGTCGCGGCGTCCCACGTCTGCGCATCCTGACCACCACGCGCTCCGTTCACGATCGCAAGCGTCGTGTGATTGACGCCAACATCGGCTGCGGCTTGGCCCATGAAGCTCCAGCTGCTGCAGCTCGTGGTCGTCGAGCCCGCGGCGCAGAACTCTTGCGTCGTGTTCGACATCCCGAGCGACAACAGGACCACCTTCCCGCCCGCACTCGGCGCACCGGACGCATCGAGCGGGGTGACGGCTTGGGCGCGCGCTTCCCCAGCGGCGGCGTGCGCAGCGGGTTCGGTATTGCTGCCGCTCGGATACAAACCGCCGACAAAACCCTTGTAACTGTTACCGGCGAGGTCGGGCAGTGGAATGCGCCCTGCCAGACGAGGACTCATGCCGGACCCGCTGTCGCCGCAGGCGATGGCGGTGCCAAGAAGGGCGAGCAGCATAGCACGCGAGACTTCGGGTGTCATGGGTCAATGATGCACGGGCGCCCGTGCAGGCGCCCGTGACTACCATCACTCCTGCTTTGAGAACTTGCGCGCTAGAAGCGCACGTACACCGGCTCGCCCGTCGCGACGGACAACTCGCCCGCACGGCGGAACGCGTCGATGATCTCATCCTGCGTCGCGCCGTCGCCCACTTTGATCTCAGGAGACGGGGAACGCTCGGCTCGTCCGCCGGACGCGCACGTCGCCTTGATGCTCATCGGCGTGAAGATCCCACCGGTGAGCGCCTGGACGACCATGTTCAGGAACGAGTGCTGCGTCTCGACCTTCGAAACGCCGCTGGGACATTGTGCCAGGGTCGAGACCGGCTTCGGCGGCACAAGCCCCCACAGCCAGCCGGCAGCCCAGTCCTGGCGCACGACCGCGCCGCCGGCCGGTAAGCCGGTCTGGATCGTCGCATGATAACAGGCAGGCAGCGCGAGCAGCAGGACGAGGACGAAGAGCTTTGATGCGCGAGTCATGAGACCTCCGACCTAGAAGGGAAGGGAAAACATGAAATGGCCGGCGGTCATTCGCCAGGCTCGGCACCAGCAGCGAGCCGGCGAAGATGACCGCGAGATCGCGCAGGATGTGGAGCTCTTGCATCGGTGGCCTAAAATGAGACGCGGCCATAGTTTTGGCCACCGTGCGCGACTGGTTACAGACTCGTGTCGGACTGAGTCCTGCCGTGCAGATGCACCTGCTGGTCACGATCATCGTGATCGCGGGCTTGTGGCTGCTCGAGCGCATCGTACTCGCCGTCGTCTACCGCCGCTTCACCGACCCATGGACCCGCTATCGCTGGCGCAAGAGCGTTACGTATCTGTTCCTCGCCATCGCGGTGCTGGTCATCGGTCGCGAATGGCTCGAAGGTTTCACGTCCGTCGCCACATTTCTCGGCCTCGTCTCCGCTGGAATCGCGATTGCGCTGAAAGATCCGCTCGCGAACCTCGCCGGATGGGCGTTCCTCGTGTGGAGCCGGCCCTTCGAAGTCGGCGACCGGATCGAAATCGCCAAGCACAGGGGCGACGTCATCGACGTGCACCTGTTTCAGTTCACGCTCAATGAGATCGGCGGCTGGGTCGATGCGGACCAAAGCACCGGGCGCATCGTCCACATCCCCAACCAGCAGGTCTTCACCGAGGCGGTCGCCAATTACGACAAGGGATTCAAGTACGTCTGGAATGAGGTGCCGGTGCTCGTGACGTACGAGAGCAACTGGAGGAAGGCGAAGGATATCTTGACGGCGATCGCGTTCAAGCACGCCGAGCATCTCACCGCCGAAGCGGAGCGCGACCTGCTTGCGGCGTCGCGCCAGTACCTCATCAACTACAAGAAGCTGACGCCAATCGTCTACACGAGCTCTTCGGCGTCCGGGATTCTGCTGACCATTCGCTATCTCATCGAGCCGCGCCGGCGCCGCGGTACCGTGTCGGCGATCTGGGACGACATCCTGACCGAATTCGGAAACGCCAAGGATATCGATCTGGCTTACCACACCGTCCGGTCGTTCAGCAACCCGATCGAAGGGAAAATCATCGGCACGCCGGACGCCTAGCGCAGTGCCGACCCCGTCTCGACCACCGCGCGCACGAGCAAATCGAAGTCCTCGCGGCGGCTGCGGTGATTCGTGATGGCGACGCGAATTGCAAAGCGCCCGTTCAAGACGGTCTGAGAAGGAATCGCAAGTCCGCTCTCCTGAATCCGCAGCAGGATTTCCGTGTTCAAGGCGTTGAGTTGCTCATCGGTCTTCCCGGCAGCTCGAAACCGAAAGCAGACGACGTTGAGTGGAGCCGGCGCGAGCAGCTCGAGCTGCGGGTGTTGAGTCACCAGACCGGCGAGGTAATGCGCCTGACGCACGTTCTGTTCGATTAACTGCGCGAACGCATCCAGACCGTGCGTCTTGAATGACATCCACACCTTGAGCGCCCGGAATCCCCGCGACAGTTGCACGCCGCGCTCGGCGAATGGAAATCCCCCGGCGGCAATGCCGCGATCGAACGAGGCCAGGTACGCGGGCACCAACGAAAAGGTCGCCCGATGTGCCGCCTGGTCGCGCACCAGCGTGCATCCGACCTCGTACGGCAGGTACATCCATTTATGCAGATCGAAGGCGACCGAATCTGCGTGTTCGAGGCCCGCGACGATCGGGCGGAGCGTCGGGACAAGCGCCGCGAGCGCGCCAAATGCGCCGTCCACATGGAACCACATCCCCTCCTCGCGACACAGCGCGGCGAGTGCTTGCAAATCATCCGTCGCGCCCGTGTTGACGGTCCCCGCGTTGCCCACAATGCAGATTGGCCGCAGCCCCTGAGCGCGATCCGCGGCGATCGCCTCCCGTAAGGCGGCGAGATCGATGGTGTAGTCCGGACACACGCGAATGCTGCGCAACGCCTCGTGGCCGAGCCCGAGCAATTCGACGGCTTTCCGGACTGACGAGTGCGTTTCGGTCGACGCGTACACCGTGAGCTGCGGCGTGTCGCCGTCATGGAGCCCGCGCTCGCGCACGTCGTAGCCCGCCCGCGCATTCCGCGCGACCGCGAGGCCGACGAAGTTAGCCATCGAGCCGCCCGAGACGAGCAACCCGTGCGTGCCCGCGGGCAGTCCGAGGAGCTCGACGAGCCAGCCGATCACCTGATTCTCCACGACCGCCGGCGCGTCGTCGAATTCGGCGACTTGTGGGTTCATCCCTGAGGCGAGCATGTCGGCGAGCATCGCGAGCGGTGTGCCGGTGCCAATCACCCATCCCCAAAACCGCGGATGGATATTCCCGGTCGGGTAGGGAAGCACGTCGCGCTTGAATTCTTCGTAGACCACGGCGGCCGATGTGGGTTGCCGCGGAGCGGGTCCCGAAAGCCGTTCCCGAACCTCGGATGGGACCGGGCGCCAGACTGGCCGTTCCCGCGCGGTGCGGAGATACTCGAGCATCTCGTCCACCATGCGGTGCCCGAGGAGCCGCAGTTCCTCCCACTCCCGCGCGTCGGCGGGGTCGAGCGAAATCTCGGATTCTCGCATCAGCGTGCGGTGGTGATGACGTCGAAGTGATCGACGAACGGCTCCCGCTCAACCAGGAATTCGTCGTCTTCCGGGAAGTAGCGCGCCTTTTCGTAGTCGTCGCCGGCGAAGCGCCGAATGGCGTCAAGCGACTCCCACAGCGATATGAACGTGAAGTCGGCGCGGTCCTGCCGCACGCGGCGCAGGACGTATACGCCGCGATTGCCGGGTGTCGCGCGGCACTCGCGCACGCCGGTGCGCTCGAGGTAGGCCGCGTACTCATCCGCGCGCGCGGCGGGCGTGACGCCGTGCCAGATGCGCGCGATGAGCGGCTCCGGTCTAGAGCCGATCGAGCTCGGCGACCGTGCGTTCATTGCGGAGGTTCCCGGTGTTCAACGTGGAGTTGGGCTCGAACAACAGCACGTGCGTCTCTTCCTCCGCGATGGGCAGGTGCTCGACGCCGTGCGGGATGATCGCGAATTCTCCGGGGCCCAGGACCAGATCCCGCTCGCGCAGCCTGAGCCGGAGCTTCCCCTTCACCACCAAAAACAGCTCGTCCTCGCGATCATGATGGTGCCAGACGAACTCGCCTTGGAGCTTGACGAGCTTCACCAGGCTGTCGTTGACTTCACCGACGACCTTGGGACTCCATTGATCGTGGAAGCGGCTGAACATCTGGGCGAGATTGACCGCGCGAATCGTCATATTGCCGCCAGAACAGTTTTGGTGTCGACGACGGTGGAGAATTCACCGTTGAGATCGGCCAGCGCCACGTCATGCAACAGCGCCGAGGCGTAACGCTGGCCGTTGGGGCCGGTGTTATCGAACGTCGCGGTGGCGTCAGAAACGACGTACGTCGTGAATCCAAGATTCCCCGCCATCCGCGCCGTCGTCGAGACGCACATGTTGGTCTGCATCCCGACGACGATCAGCGTGGTGAGGCCGCGGCGGCGCAGGTCCGCTTCCAGCGTCGTGCCGATGAATGCGCTACTCACCGATTTCTGCACCACCGGCTCGCCGGCCAGCGGGCGCACTTCATCTTTGATCTCCACCCCCGGCTGCCCCGGCCGCAGCGGGGAGTTCGGCTCCTTCGACAAGTGCTGGACATGGATGATCGGACGGCCACTCTTGCGCCACGCGGTTTGCAGCCGGGCGATGTTCCGCTCGAGATCTGGGTTGTTGCGATTGTACTGCTCGGCGTACACGTCCATGCCTTTCTGGACGTCGATGACGAGTAGGACCGCATCACCCGGCAGTTGCGGAGTCATGTACTGGCCTCCGGCTCGGGGTTGACGGCCGGACGGCCGGCCGGCCTGACGGCCTCATCGCCGAGCACTTCCGGCCGCCCGGCCGTCTGGCCGTCAGACCGTCTCAACCTGTGCGAGAACTGAATCCACACCACGGCCACCAGAATCATGCTCATCGCGATGAACGTGCGCGCGTGAACAGGCTCGTGCAACAGCAGCCAGCCGAGGATGACGGCGATGACGGGATTCACATAGGCATACGTACCGACAATTGTGGCCGACGCATGACGCAGTGCATACGAGTAGGCAGTGTAGCCCAGCACGGATCCGAACACGACCAGATAGGCGATCGCGCCGACCCCGCGCGTGCTCAGGTGCCACCGTGCCCACTCGCCCAGCAGTGTTCCTATGAGGGCGACCGCACTGCCGCCCACGATCATCTGAAACGCCGCCCCCATGTACGGACTGGCCTGCGTCGGGTGACGCTTCGCGTAGACCGTCCCGAGCGACCAGGACGCGGTGGCAATCGTCAGCGCGATCGGACCGCGTTTGTCGGCGGCGAGAATCTCAGCCGGCGTGGCTCCCACGAGCAGCATCGTGCCGAGGAATCCGAGCAGCAGTCCCGCGACGATGCGCCAATCCAGATCGGACGAGCCACCGGGGATGATCGCATCGAACAGCGCGGTCCACATCGCCACGGTGACGACGAAGATGCTCGCGATGCCGGAGCCGATGTACTGCTCCGACCACACGACGAAGGCATTGCCGCCGGCAAGGAGGAGGAGGCCCACGATCGCCAGGGTGCGCCAGTCGCCGCGCCGCGGCAGCGGATCGCCGAACGCGCGCGCGAGCGCGAGCAACACGAGTCCCGCGACGAGGAAGCGGACTCCCGCGAACAAAAACGGCGGCAGCTCCGTGACGCCGACTTTGATCGCGAGATAGGTCGAGCCCCAGAAGACGCAGACGACCAGATATGCGATGAGCGCTTTTCCCTTGAGGGCTGCCATCAGTCCGGCTCCGTGGGAATGAAGCCCTGTTTTTCGAACAGCGTGGACAGGACGATGGTGGTGCGCGTGTTCATCTGCGCGTTCGGGCCGCGCAAGTCGCGCAAGATTGCTTGCACGCCTTCGAGATCGGATGCGACGACTTTCAGGATGTAGCAGTCCTCGCCCGCGACGTGATGACACTCGAGTACACCGGGATGCTTTTCCATTTCGCGCATGCGCGGCTCATCGCCCACGTAGTCGCTCGAGCCATATCGCACCGCGACGAACGCCGTCACCGGCAGCCCGATCTTCGCCCGGTCGAGCTGCACGCGGTAACCGCGGATGTATCCCGATTCCTCGAGCCGCTTCACGCGCTCCATGATCGCGGGTCGCGACAGGCCTACTTCATCGGCGACCGCCTGATAACTGGCTCGTCCGTCTTGGGAGAGAATGCGAAGGATGCGGCGATCGGTGGCGTCCAACTCGGTCTTAGCAGGCATTTGGAAGGCTCTCCGGTTTGTTCTTGAACGCTTCGTAAGTCTAACCGGTTTCTTCCCTACGGAATATCCGTTTTGGGCATGCAAAATTGTCCTTTGATTAGGACAACCTCTCGGGGTACTATTCCCGTCGTGACGACCGTTTCTGGCCTCGATTCGCTGCGCGCTCTCCTTCAGTCGTATCCCTCTGCACTCCTTGGGTATTCCGGGGGTGTCGATTCCGCATTGCTGGCCGTCGTGTTGCGGCAAGAGGTGGGGCGCGAGCGCATGCTCGCCGTCATCGGTCGCAGCGCGTCCTATCCGGAAGTCCAGTGGCAGGCGGCACGCGAGCTGGCGGTGCGCTTCGACATCCCCATAGCTGAAGTAACCACGCACGAGCTCGAAGACCAGAACTATCTCGCCAATCCCACGAACCGCTGCTTCTACTGTAAGACGGAGCTCTGGAGCCGGCTCGTGCCACTGGCGCGCGAGCGCGGCCTAGCTGTCGTGTGCGATGGTACGAACGCAGATGACCTGCGCGAGCATCGGCCCGGCCGCGCCGCCGGCGTGCAAGCGGGAATCCGTTCGCCGCTCGCCGAGGCCGGGCTGACCAAGGCACAAGTGCGTGAGGCTTCGCGCGAGCTCGGATTGCCGACCTGGGATGCACCGGCGGCGCCCTGTCTCTCCAGTCGAGTGCAGTATGGACTCTCCATTACACCATCGCGCTTACGGCAGATAGAGGAAGGGGAAGCCTACCTGCGGGGGCTGGGGGTGTGCGGCAATCTGCGCGTGCGGCACTTCGGGGATGCGGCGCGCGTAGAAGTCGAGCCGGAGTGGTTGTCCTGGGTCGAGGAGCGGCGCGCGACAATCGTCGCGCGGCTCAGGGGGCTGGGTTTCGCGCGGGTCGAGATTGATCCGCGCGGTTATCGCCGGGGCAGCCTGTTAGAGCGTTCGTCGCCCTGAATTTTCCCGAGGCTCTGCGCTCACGCCTCTGGGATGCGCTCACGCCAATGCGGGGACTCTTTCCCGTGAAGTGGGTGCAACCGGACAACATTCACCTCAGTCTCAAATTCCTGGGAGAGGTCGACGATGCGCGGGAGGGCGAGCTGCGAGCCGCGCTGCAGCAGGCCGCGCGGAGCGCGGGTCGCGCGCTCGTCCTCCAGGTCGAAGGCTTTGGTGTGTTCCCCGATTTTCGCCGGCCGCATGTGCTGTGGGCCGGTGTCATCCCCGACTCCGCGCTCGAGCTGTTGCAGCACGGCGTCGAACAGAGCTTCGCGCCGCTCGGGTTCCCGACTGAGGCGCGGCCATTTCGACCACACGTGACTCTGGGTCGTACGTCACGAGAAGCACGGCCGCGCGACTTCGCCGGACTCGGGGATCGCCTGGCGAGCCTCACATTCCAGGCGACGACGACGATCTCCGACGTGGACTTGATGCAAAGCAAGCATCAACCCGGCGGCAAGGGGCCGGTGTATGAGGTGAGGCATCGTGAACGGCTGTCTTAAAGGAGTTTTCCGCCTCGGCTGCGCCGTCGCCGTGATTTGCGTGCTCGCGCTCGCGTGGTGGTTCCGCGCGCCGATCATGAGCACCGTCGCGCACTGGTTCGGGCGCTCTCAGGCGCTGCCGTCGACGGCGGATACGTCGGTGGGCGCGCCAACGCAGGCGGCGACCAAGTCCGGGCAGACGAAAGTCGGCAAGCTCGGCACGGCGGCCGGACCCGATTCAGTCGTGCTCACGCCGAATGAGGTCGCTTCGCTCATCGGCTCCGGGATCGACTGGAACGTGCGCAAGATGTACGACTCGTTGCGCGTGGAGCTGCAGGAAGGGCGGCTGATCATTCACGCCCGTCTCGATACGCGCGCCCTGCCACCCGGATCCCTCGGGCCGTTCGCGAGCATGCTGGGACCGCGGGAGCCGCTCCAGATCGGCGGCCAGCTGGGAGTCGAGCGCCCCGGCATCGCGCGTTTCGTGATTCAGGACATCAGCCTGCGGGGAATTGCCTTTCCCCCGCCGATGGTGCGATCCCTCGCGCGTCAGATGGCGGGCGCGTCTTCCGATGGCGCGATTCCACTCAAGGTGGATCCCGCGGTGTCCGACATCGTCGTTCATCCGACCGGGGTCGTTCTGTACCGCAACCGGCGGCCGCCGGCGAGCGCGCCGCGATGAGCAAGCGCCGGGTGCTGATTGTGGATGACGAAAAGGGAATCCGTGAGGCGCTGAAGCAGTTACTCGAGTACGAAGAGATCGAAGTACAGGCCTGCGCCTCGGGCCACGAGGCGACCCGCGTCTACCCCGAATTCCGCCCGCACCTCGTGTTTCTCGACGTCAAAATGGAAGGGATGGACGGCCTCGAAACGCTGAAGCGGTTGCGCGAGGCCGATGCGCAGGCGCAGGTCGTCATGATCTCAGGGCACGGCACGATCCAAACGGCGGTCGAGGCCACGCAGCTGGGAGCCTATGATTTCCTCGAGAAGCCGCTCGATACCGACCGCATTCTGCTTACGCTCCGTAACGCACTCGAGCATGTGGTGCTGGTCTCGGAGAACGTCCGCCTCAAACAGGAAGTCCGGGCCCAATACAAGATCGTCGGCTCGAGCAAGGCGATCCGGCACGTGATCGGTCTCCTCGAAAAGGTGGGGCCCACGCCGGCACGTGTGCTGATCACCGGCGAGAACGGCACCGGAAAAGAGCTGGTCGCGCGCGCGATTCACTCGCTCAGCCCTCGTGCGACGGGTCCCTTCGTCGAAGTCAATTGCGCCGCCATTCCCACCGAGCTGATCGAGAGCGAGCTCTTTGGCCACATGAAAGGAAGCTTCACCGGCGCGTTCGCGGATCGGGCGGGGAAGTTCGAGCTCGCTGATGGCGGGACGCTTTTCCTCGACGAAGTCGGGGATATGAGCCTGTCGGCGCAAGCGAAAGTACTCCGCGCGCTGCAGGAGGGCGTCATCTCGCGCGTCGGCTCCGGGAAGCCGCCCCCCGTCGACGTGCGCGTGATCGCCGCGACGAATAAGGATGTGCAACGCGAGATCGAGGAGGGACGCTTCCGCGAGGACCTGTTGTACCGGCTCAACGTGGTGCCGATCCATGTGCCGCCCCTGCGCGAGCGCCGCGGCGACATCGCGCAGCTCGTCGCTTACTTTGCCGATGAGCTCACGCGTCAGGGCGGTGGGTTGCCCGCCAAGACGATCGAGGCCGACGCCATCGAGCGGCTCACTGCACACGACTGGCCGGGGAATATTCGCGAGCTCAAGAACGCCGTAGAGCGGCTGCTCATCCTCGCCGCCGGCCCGGCTGTGACGCAGGTCGATGTGGAACGTCTGGTGGGAAAGGCGGACGTGGGGCGAGGCAGGAGCGCGATGGACGGAGGCGACGCGTCCTGGTTGCGCGCCGGGACGTTCGAAGAGTTCAAGCAGGCGGCCGAGCGCGCGTTTCTTCTCGGCAAGCTGCAGGAGCACGACTGGAACGTGTCGGAAACCGCGCGCACATTGCAGATGCCGCGCAGCAATCTCTATAAGAAGATCGAGCGCTACGGACTGGCGCGAAGAGGAGGGTAGGCGTTGTGGCTGACAAGGAGAAGGACCGCGATTGGGACCGCGAGATGCGGGCAGTGGACAAACTGCTTGCGAAGCTCCCCGACGCCGATCCGACACTGGGCCGCGGGGTGCCGACCGTTCCCGTTGCGCCGCGACCGCCCGCGGGTCACCCACCCGGGCCAGGTCCGGCGCGCGGACGCGATTGGCTCAGCACGTGGTTTCGTGTCGGGCTCGGCCTGGTGCTGGCCGTCGGCATGCTGGCATGGCCATACAGTCATGCCTGCGGGCTGAAGCTCGTGTTCTACCTGGCGGGCGCGACGACGGTGACGGTGGCCGGTGTCTGGAGCTCGCTCTCGTCGTGGAAGCGGAGGCTCGGTCTCGCGCACTCGCTGTCGATCGTGCTCATCATCTGGGGCCTCGCGTTAGCGGCCCGCGAAGTGGTGCCGCGGATTTACGGGAAGGCGCCCCCGCCATTCTTCTGTCCTGAACCTCCTCAACATTGAGCGCGCCCGCCATGGCTCCTGAATTCAAGAATTTCATCGCCGGCGAATGGGTCGCGCCCGCGGGCGGTGACTACTTCGAGAACCGCAACCCCGCGGATTGGAATGACGTGATCGGCCGCTTCCCGCGCTCGTCCACCGCGGACTTGACGCGCGCCATCGGCTCGGCGCAACGCGGCTTCGTCCAATGGTCGAAGACGCCCGCGCCGATTCGCGGTCAGGTGCTGCTCCGCGTCGGGCAGCTCCTGGTCGAGCGCAAGGAGGACATTGCGCGGGCGATGACGCGCGAAATGGGGAAAGTGCTCGCCGAGACACGCGGGGACGTCCAGGAGGGGATCGACACCGCCTTCTACGCCGCGATGGAAGGGCGCAAGCTCTTCGGGCGCGTCGTGCCGTCGGAGCTGCGCAACAAGTGGGCGATGAGCTATCGCCGTCCGATCGGGCTCGCGGGGTTGATTACGCCGTTCAACTTTCCTCTCGCGATTCCCACGTGGAAGATGTTTCCGGCGCTGCTGTGCGGAAACAGCGTGATCTTCAAGCCGGCTGAAGATGTGCCGCACACGGCGCATCTCCTCGTCGAAGTATTGCTGGAGGCGGGCCTGCCGGCCGAGGTCGTGCAGCTCGTGCACGGGCAGGGCTCGGTGGTGGGTCGTGCGCTGGTCGAGCATCCCGAGGTGCCGGTGATTTCGTTTACCGGGTCGACCGAGACCGGCTCGGCGATCGGCGCGACCTGCGGCAAGATGCACAAGCGTCTGTCGCTCGAGATGGGCGGGAAGAACGCGATGATGGTCATGGATGACGCCGACCTCGATCTCGCGCTCGACGGCGTGCTGTGGGGCGCCTTCGGGACGACGGGCCAGCGCTGCACGGCGACGAGCCGGCTGATCCTGCACGAGAAGATTCACGACACGTTCGTCCAGATGCTGACCGATCGTGCCGGCAGACTGCGGCTCGGTCCTGGACTCGAGGAAAAAACCGATGTCGGTCCGCTGATTCATGAGGAAGCGCGCCAAAAAGTGGCCGAGTACGTCGACATTGCAAAGAAAGAAGGGGCGTCCGTCGCGATCGGTGGCCGCATTCCGCAGGGCGATAAGCGCCTCGAGTGTGGGTGGTTCTACGAGCCAACGGTCCTCACGGGGGTGAAGCCGGGAATGCGCGTCGAGCAGGAGGAAATCTTCGGACCGGTGCTCGCTGTGCTGAAGGTCAAGGATCTGGCCGAAGCGATCCGCGTCAACAACGACGTGAAGTACGGACTCTCGAGCTCGCTCTACACACGCGATATCAACGGTGCGTTCCGCGCGATGACGGATCTGGATACCGGCATTACCTACGTCAACGCGCCGACCATCGGCGCGGAAGCCCACCTGCCCTTCGGCGGCGTGAAGCAGACCGGTAACGGTCACCGCGAAGGAGGCTGGGAGGTGTACGACTTCTATTCCGAGACAAAGACGATTTACGTCGATTACTCCGGACATCTGCAGCGCGCGCAGATCGACACGGAGTAAAACGCTCCAGGCGGCGGCGAAAGGGTGACGCTCATCACTCTCGCGACGCTACCGTTCCGGCGTGTCGTACGAGTCGGTGGTGGTCGTGCTCGCGACCGGTGGTCGGACGCTCGCAGGTGACGCACTCGACGAGTTGAACGAGACGACGGTCACGTGGAGTCGTCTCGAACGCGAGGGCCAGGTCGCGTGTCTCGCCGCCCGCGTGTGTCATCTGGACCCGACTTCCGAATTCCGAGTGCGGGTCCGGGCATGGGGGGAAGCCCGGGGATGGGGCGTAACTGTTGCGCCGTGCCGCCCGAATTGCTAACATAAGTCACATGCCTGACTTGGCGGCCCCAATGGGAGAAAAAGGCCTTCACACGCCCCGGCTCCCGCCGCCCCCCCAAACACAAGAATCCCGTCGTTCCATCCTGGGCCGCTGGTTCGACAGTTGGATGCGATCGCTTGGTATGGCGCTCGTGCTGTTTCTGATCATTCGCACTTTCCTTCTCGAAGCATTTCAAATCCCCTCTGGAAGCATGGAGCACACGCTGCTGGCGGGGGATTTTTTGTTTGTGAATAAGGCGGTGTACGGCGCGCAGATTCCCGGGACGAATGCGCGACTGCCGGGGTTCAGCACGCCGCGCCGGGGCGACGTCATCGTCTTCGCCTATCCCAAGGATCCGTCGATCAGCTACGTGAAGCGCGTGATCGGCGGTCCTGGCGACGTCGTCGAGATGCGGCAAGGGCAGGTGTACGTGAACGGGCGGGCGCTGGACGAGCCCTACGTCCAGCGCGTCGACCCGCTGCACGATGGATTCGACGCCGAGTTCAACTGGCAGCGCGAGTATCTGGTGCAGCAGGCGGTGGAGCAACGCCGCTACTACCATCCGACCCGGGATAGCTGGGGGCCATTGCGTGTGCCCGCGGGGAAGTATTTCGTCTTAGGAGATAACCGCGATAACTCCGCGGATTCCCGCTACTGGGGATTCGTCGATGTGAGCGCGGTGAAAGGACGCCCGCTTGTCGTGTATTTCAGCTACGACCGGGGGACGCGCGACCCGCTTCCTTGGCTAACGGACATTCGCTGGAGCCGGCTCGGTTCGCTAATTCGCTAGAGTGGTAGCTTCCGGTCCAAAAGGAGTGACCACCCCATGCAACTGAATACGGCGAAGCGCGCATCATTTGACGAGGGATCTCTGGATCAGTATCTGCGCGAAATCAGCCAATATCCGCTCATCACGCGGGAGGAGGAGGTCACCCTCGCGCAGCGGATCAAGCAACAGGATCCGGAGGCGCTCGACAAGCTGGTGCGCTCCAACCTGCGATTTGTGGTGTCGGTCGCGAAGAAATATCAGAACCAGGGTGTTTCGCTCTCCGATCTGATCAATGAGGGCAACCTCGGTCTGATCCGCGCCGCGCACAAATTCGACGAGACGAAGGGCATCAAGTTCATCTCGTACGCCGTCTGGTGGATTCGCCAGGCCATTCTGCAGGCGCTCGCCGAGCAGTCGCGCATCGTCCGCGTGCCGCTGAACCGCGCGGGGACGCTGCATCGCATCGGGAAGCGCTCGGCGTCGCTGCTGCAGGAACTGGGACGCGAGCCGACCGTCGAAGAGATCGCCGAAGGGATGGACATCTCGGAAGAAGAAGTCGCCAAGACGCTCTCCATCTCGCAGGCGCATCTCTCGCTCGACGCACCGCTCACCCCCGGCGAAGACAACAAGCTGCTCGACTACCTGCCCGATACCACCAATCCCGGTCCCGACGACGAGATCTTCGAGCACGCGCTCACCGAGTCGATCGAGTCGGTGCTCGCCACGCTGAAAGAGCGCGAGGCGCGCATCCTGCGGCTCTACTTCGGGCTCGAAGGGCAGGAGCCGATGACGCTCGAGGAGATCGGCTCGCAGCTCGGCATCACGCGCGAGCGGGTGCGACAACTCAAGGAAAAGGCCCTGGCTAGACTCCGTCATGTCTCTCGCGCGAGGGCGCTGGAAAGCTTCCTGTCCTAGCCTCGGGGCGGGTATCTTTCCCGCCCTATGGCCCCTACCGCCTCGTTTGATATTTCGACCGGCGCCGACCTGCAAGAGGTCGACAACGCCGTCAATCAAGCCACCAAAGAAATTATTCAGCGCTACGACTTCAAAGGCTCCAAGGCCTCGCTCACCTTTGACCGTCCCAAGGCCTTATTGGTTTTGATCGCAGATGATGATTTCAAAATGAAGGCGCTGTTCGACGTGCTGCAGTCGAAAATGATCAAGCGCGGTGTGCCGGTGAAGAACATGGAGCTCGGCGTGATCACGCCGGCCGCCAACGACACGGTGCGGCGCGAGATCAAGCTGACGCAGGGTATCCCGCAAGAAAAAGCGAAGGCGATCGTCAAGGCGATCAAAGACAAAAAATTCAAGAAAGCCCAGGCGTCCATTCAGGGCGAAGAGATCCGCGTCCAGGCGCCCTCGAAGGACGAGCTGCAGGAAGTGATCGCGTTCCTCCGCGCGCAGGACTTCGGCATCGAGCTCCGGTTCGGGAATTACCGCGGATGAAGCTCGGCGTCATCTCCCTGGGCTGCGACAAAGCGACCGTCGATTCCGAACGCCTCGTGGGCGAGCTCGTCGGCCACGGCGCCGTCGTCACATCCGATCTGCCGGGCGCCGACGTCATCCTCGTGAATACCTGCGGCTTCATCGACGCCGCAAAACAGGAATCGATCGACGCGATTCTCGCGGCGGCCAAGCTCAAGGAGCAGGGCGTCAAGGCGGTCGTCGCGGTGGGATGTCTGGTGCAGCGCTACAAGCAGGAATTGCGCGCCGAAATTCCGGAAGTTGATCTGCTGCTCGGATTCTCGGAGCTGCACCATCTCGTCCCGGAGCTCGCGCGGCGCGGCCTCATCGCCGACCCGGTGGCGTCGCATCCCGGCGTGCGCCAGTTCCTCGGCGGCCCCCGCCAATCGCACGTCCGCTATCTGAAAATCTCGGAAGGCTGCGATCATACGTGCGCCTTCTGTGCCATTCCGCTCATGCGCGGCAAGCACCGCTCCGAGCCGCTCGCCGCGCTGGTGCGAGAGGCACAACAGCTCGAGGCTCAGGGCGCACGCGAGATCAACCTCGTCGCGCAGGATCTGGGTCATTGGGGCCGGGACATGGGCCTCGGGGGTCCCAAGTTGCCCGATTTGCTCGAAACGCTGTTGCGCGAAACAACGGTGCCGTGGTATCGCCTGCTCTACGTCTACTCGGCCGGAATCAGTCAGCGGCTTGTCGACTTGATGGCACGCGAGCGGCGCATCGCACCCTATATCGATATGCCGATCCAGCACGCGAGCGACCGCATACTCGAGCGGATGCGACGTCCGGAGCGCCTGCGCACGCTGCGGGAGAAGCTCGCCTGGTTGCGGAGCGCGATTCCCGATCTCGTAATCCGCACGACTTGCCTCGTGGGATTCCCCGGTGAGACGGATGACGAGTTCCGCGCGCTGCTCGCGTTCCTCGAGGAGGCGCAGTTCGACCGCCTCGGCGCGTTCGCCTACTCGCCGCAAGAGGGAACGCGCGCGATGCAGTATCCCGACGACGTGCTGGACGCGGTGAAACGCGATCGTCTCGAGGAATTGCTCGAGGTGCAACGGGTCATCTCGGGCGAGCGGTTGGCGCGATTCGTGGGTCGCGACGTCGACGTGCTCGTGGACCGGCTGGACGATCAGCCGGGAACGCACGTGGGTCGGGTGCAATGGCAGGCCGACGACGTCGATGGCGTGACGTATCTAGAGCGGGGAGGCTGGGCGCAGCCGGGAGGCTTCGTGCGCGCGCGGATCACGGCAAGCGAGGACTACGACTTTCGGGCGGTCGCGCTGACGTGAGCCGTTCCGGCGAGCTGTTCGACCGGGCCAAGCGGGTGCTGCCCGGGGGCGTGAATTCGCCCGTACGGGCGTTCCGGGCAGTCGGCGGAACGCCTTTTTTTGTCGCCCGCGCCGAAGGCTGCCGGCTCACGGACGTCGATGGCAAGAGCTACGTGGATTACGTCTGTTCCTGGGGACCGCTGATCCTGGGACACGCACACCCGGCGGTCCTGGAAGCGGTGCAGCAGGCTGCACGGCGGGGATGGACGTACGGCGCGCCCTGCGAAGCCGAAGTCGAGCTCGCCGAGGCGGTGCGCCGCCGGATGCCATCGCTCGAGATGATGCGATTCGTGAACAGCGGCACCGAGGCGACGATGGCCGCGGTGCGTGTCGCACGCGCCGCGACGGGGCGTGACCTGATCATCAAGTTCGACGGCTGCTACCACGGTCACGCCGACGGATTTCTGGTGAAAGCGGGGTCCGGCGTCGCAACGCTCGGATTGCCGGATAGCCCCGGGGTCCCCGCGGCGGTGGCGAGCCTCACGCTCACCGCACCCTTCAACGACGCCAACGCGGTGGCGGATCTGTTTCGGAACCACCCCGATCGTATCGCAGCGGTCATCGTCGAGCCGTACCTCGGCAACGTCGGATTCATTCCGCCCGGTGCCGAATTCCATCCGGCGCTGCGTGCGCTTTGCGACCAGCACGGCGCGCTCCTGATCTTCGACGAAGTCATGACCGGATTTCGCGTTGCCCCGGGCGGCGCGCAGGAACGCCTCACGATTCGTCCCGATCTCACGACGCTGGGCAAAGTGATCGGCGGCGGTTTCCCCGTCGGCGCGTACGGCGGCCGAGCCGATTTGATGCGGCGCGTCGCGCCCGAAGGACCGGTCTACCAGGCGGGCACCTTGTCCGGCAACCCGGTGGCGATGGCCGCGGGCCTCGCCACTCTGCGCGAGACGGACCATCCCGGATTCTATGACGCGCTGGAGCGGCGCACCGCCCGTTTGGTAGACGGGCTGAGAAACGCTGCGAAGCAGCGGCAGGTCGCCGTCACCGCGGGTCATGCGGGCTCGCTGTGGGGCCTGTACTTCACGGCGGGAGCGGCGGGAGCGGCGGGAGCGGTGCGAGCGGTGCGCAACTACGACGATGCCAAGCGGGCGGATAGTGCGCTGTTCGGGCGGTGGCATCGGGCCGCGCTCGCGCGCGGCGTCTTTCTCGCGCCGTCCGCGTTCGAAGCCGCGTTCGTCTCGGCTGCGCATACCGACGCAGATATCGACTTCACCATCACACAACTCGATGCGGCGCTGGACGAGGCGCGCGCTCGCTAGTCTCGCGCTCGTTGCGAGCGCGGGCTGTCCTTTGCGCGCCCCGGTACGCGGTCCCGGTGGTGCCGCGGGCGCCGAACCCGAGCTGCGCATTGGACTCGCGGCCGGCGCGGTCAACGCGTCGCTCGGCGGACCCGAGGCCGGCGAGCTGTTCGTCAGCGACGTGGTGAGCGGTGCGCCGGTCGGCGCAATTCCCGCCGGCACGCGCTGGGTGGCGCTCCCCGATTCCGCCGACCCCGCGCGACTCCGACTCGTGAAGCCCGATGGCAGCGTGACCGAGCCGCTGCGCGGCGTCGCGGTCGTGAACGTGACGGAGAATCGATTCGTTGTCGCCAACGGCCGGCGCTACCGCGGCCGCATCTACGTCAGCTCCGGCAAGGGCGGACTGACGGTGGTGAACCGCGTCGGCCTCGAGAGCTATCTCGCGGGCGTGGTGGGACCGGAGATCGGGGCGCGGCGCGCCGACGAAGAGGCCGCGGTGCTCGCGCAGGCGATCGTATCGCGCAGCTTCGCGCTCAAGAACAGAGGCCGCTGGGAATCGCTGGGGTTCGACGCGTTCGCCGACACGCGCGATCAGGTCTATCTCGGCGTCGCGGTCGAGACGCCCCAGGCGTGGGACGCCGTGCGCCGCACGACGGGCCAGGTGCTGCGCTACAACGGCGACATCATCGACGCGTATTTCCATTCGACGTGCGGATTCAGCACGGCGCCTGTGGAAGAGGCGTTCGCGACCGCGCAGTCCCGGCCGTATCTCCGATCCGTCTCCGATGACCGGGGCGGCGGTCATTCTTACTGCGACATTTCGCCGCGGTTTCGCTGGCGCGAAGAATGGGACGGCCCCAAGCTGCGCGCTATATTGTCGCGAACGCTGCCCGCCAGTACGCCGCTCTCGGGCGACGGGCTGCAGCGGATCACCGATGTGACGGTTACCCGCACTACCCGGTCAGGACGTGTAAAGGAATTGCGGATCGTGTTCGAACGTGGCGACATACGCATTCCGGGACCGGACGTCCGATCGGTGCTGCGCCCCGATCCGGATCACATCCTCTCGAGTGCCGCATTTCAATTGACGGTCACGAAGAGCGACGGGCAGGTGACGCGTCTCGTGGCCGCGGGAGCGGGCGCAGGGCACGGCGTCGGAATGTGTCAGTGGGGAGCGATTGGGCGCGCGCGCGCGGGTCAGGATCATCGAACCATTCTCACGACGTACTTTCCGGGAACGACGATTGAGAAGCTCTACTAAGACGGCTAGACGGCTAGACGGTTGGACGGTTAGCGTTGCTATCGTTGTTTGTCTAACCGTCTACCCGTCTGACCGTCTGGTCTCCCAAGGCCCCCTCAACCAGTTCTCCTACGAGAATCTGCGATTTTCCGGCATCCAGCTCGACCTCGGCATGCTCGGTGCGTCGCAGCTCACCGGCGCGGTTGTCGGCGGGGTACGCGTGGATTACGGCCGCATCGCCCCACGCGTCCGCGTGCTGCTGGGGCTCTCGTATTTCCGGGCGCAATTCAATCGGACTGCGCGCACGCGATTCTCTGGAGCGATCTCATCGGCGACGTCGACGTCCAGTACGTGTTTCCTCAGGGGCGGGCGGCGACCGCGTATCTCGGATTGGGAGTCGGGGTGCACGTGCGCAACGGCAGCGGCCAGGCGATCAATGGCACGTTCGTCGAAGACGCACTCGACGAGATCGGCGCCGGACTCAACGGCACGATGGGTCTCGAGCTCCACCTGTCGCCCGCGTGGCGCGTTGCATTCGACGCGCGCGGAACGCTGGCCAGCGGCTTGAATACCGCCAGCCTCCGGGCCGGCTTGATGTACCGGCTCAAAGGAAGCCGGTGAACGATCCCATTCGCGTCGGCGTCATTGGCGCGGGGGCGATTGCGCAGGTCGCGCATTTGCCCGTGCTGCGGCGACTCAGTGGCGTAGAGGTCGCGGCGATCTGCGACAATGACGCGGCCAAAGCGCAAGCGCTCGCCGCGCGCTTCGAGGTGAAGGACACCTACGACGATATCGAAGAGGTATTGCGGTACGCGAACGTCGATGTCGTCGTGATCTGCACGCCCAATCACCTGCATGAGATCCACGTCACCTCCGCGCTCGCCGCGGGCGTGCACGTGTTGTGCGAGCGGCCCCTCGCGCTGAACCTCGCCGGTGTCGAGCGCGTGCTCGCGGCGAGCGACAAGTACGGCAAGCGCGTCATGGTCGGAATGAACCATCGGTTCCGCTCCGATGTGCAGGCGGTGCGGGGGTTTCTCGCCGGCGGCGACCTGGGTGCCCTGCAAGGGGTGCGCGGCGGGTGGTATACGTTCCAGCCCAGCCGCCAGATGCTGGGATGGCGTCTCAGGCCCGAGCAGGCGGGCGGCGGCGCCGTGCTGGATCTGGGACTTCCGCTGGTGGACCTCGGGATGTGGCTCGCCGGCTGGCCCGCGCCGAAACGGATCTCGGCGCACCTCACCCGACCCAGCAAGGACGGCGTCGAGGACATGGGATCGGCGCTGATCGTGCTCGAAAATGGCGTGTCGCTCACGATGGATGTGAGCTGGCGCCACATGGGTGAAGGGGAGCGCTTCTGGTTCGACATCGTGGGCGCGCGCGGCTCCGCGACGATTCAGCCGCTGCGGATTTTTCGCGAGCAGCACGGCACCGCCGTCGACGTGACGCCCACCGGAGCGACCGGCCGCGAGACGCAGTTCACGCAGTCCTATCGCGCCGAGTGGATGTATTTCCTCGCCGTGATCAAGGGCGATGTCAACGCGCCTCCGCCGCGCGATCAGCTCGCGCTGCAGCGCGTGCTCGACGCGATCTATCAGTCGGCGGAGCAAGGGCGCGACATCTTGCTGTGAGCCGGCGTCGCGTGGTGGTTTTGATCGTGTTGGGAGCGCTCGCGCTCGCCGCCAGCTACCCGCCGTTTCCGCTCCCGCCACTCAGCTTCTTCGCCCTGACGCCCGCCGTGCTGCTCGTTCGCCAGGCGACGGCCGACAGCGACGCGCGCCGCGCGTTTCGCTGGGGGTGGTGGTACGGGCTCGTCACCAACGCGCTCGTGCTCTACTGGATGGTGGTCGCGCTGTGGCACTTCACGCCATTTTCGGCGCTCGGCTACTTCGCGACCATCGCGATCCTCGGTCTCTTCACCGGCGTCATGTTCTGGTTCGTCGTCCGGCTGCGGCTGGCCGCGCCCCGCGTTCCGCTGTGGGTGCTGTTCCCTATTGCGTGGACCGCGCTCGAATGGTTGATCGGGCACCTCGGCGATGTGCGCTTTCCCTGGCTGGGACTCGGCACGTCACTCGCCGATGCGCCGATTCTGGTACAATGGGCTGACATCGCCGGCGCGCGCGGTATCACGCTGTGGCTCGCGTGGTGCAATGTCTTAATCCTCGAAGCCTCGGTGGACGTGCGTCGTACGTCGTGCGTCGTGCGTCGGCTCGGTGCGGTGGTGGCGACGGTCCTCCTCGCGCTTGGTTACGGGGCGTGGCGCATGCAGACACTGCCGATGCGCGATGTCGGCGTGATCGGGATGGTGCAGCCGAACGAAGGGTTCAACGAAAAATTCAATCCCGCGCACGCCGACAGCGCGATGAATACGCTGCTGTCGCTCTCGCGCGACCTGATGACGCGCGCGCCCCGGCCACAGCTGCTCGTATGGCCCGAGGCGGCCGTCCCGGGTTATTTCCTCGACCACCCGCAGTGGGAGCGGCTGATCTCCTCGCTCGTGCGCGAGAACGGCATTCCACTGCTCACCGGAGGATTGAACACGGACCCGGAACCGCCGCCGGCGCGAGGCTATCGCCTCTACAACGCCGTGTTCTACTACGACTCGACCGGCGATCGCAGTCGCTATCCGATCTACGCCAAGCATTATCTCGTCCCGGTCACGGAGCGGGTACCGTTCGTGCCCGTGAAGTTGTTCCGCGCGATTCCGGGGCTGTCACGGTGGTCGGGTGGCTTCCGCCCGGGCGGAGCGTGGTCGATTTACGACTCGCCGCTCGGCAAGTTCGGCGTGGTGATCTGTTACGAATCCGCGTTTGAGGACGCGACACGAACCTATCGCGCACACGGGGCCAATTTCTTCATCAACGTGACCAACGACGCCTGGTTCGGAAACACGAGCGCCCCCGCGCAGCACGCCTCGCATCTCGTGCTGCGCGCGATCGAAACTCGCATGGGGGTGGCACGCGCCGCCAACTCCGGTATCTCCGAATTCGTCGATCCGCTCGGCCGCGCCTACGCCGCTACGAAACTCAATGAAGCCGCGTCGGTCGCCGCTGGTTTGCGGACGAGCGACGTCGTGCCGCTCTACGTGCATCTCGGCGACTGGGTCGGGATCCTCGTCGTCGTGTTGACGCTCGCCGGTGCCGGTTTCCTGTTGCAGCTGCGCTTCGTCAAATGACCCGCGTCGGCGTCGACGTCGGCGGCACATTTACGGACCTCGTCGCCATCGGCCCCGACGGCGGTCCCACGATCCGCAAGGTGGCAAGCACACCGCGCGATCCCGCCGTCGGGTTGTTCCGCGCGCTCGACAGCCTCGGATCAGCGCCGATCGATGTCCTCGTGCATGGTACGACGGTGGCGACGAACGCGCTCCTCGAGCGGAGCGGCGCCCGCGTCGTCCTGATCACCACGGCTGGATTTGAGGACTTGCTCTGGCTCCGGCGCCAGGACCGGCCCGCATTGTACGATCTCGCGCGCGATCATCCGCCGCCCCTTGTCGCGCGCGAGGACGTTATCGGCGCGCAGGAACGGATGGGGCCCGACGGCGTTCTGATCCCGCTCTCTGCTAACGAGGTGGCTCGCATCGTGCGCGCGGCACGCGCGCTCGCCCCCGAAGCGGTGGCCATCTCCTTCTTATTCGCCTTCCGGCATCCGGCTCACGAACAGCAAATCGCCACCGCGTTGCGCGCGGCGCTCCCCGCGATCCCGGTCGCCGCCAGTTACGAGGTGCTGCCGCTCTTTCGGGAATACGAACGCACCAGCACCACCACGGCCGAGGCGTATCTGCGGCCCAAAGTGGCGACCTATGTCGCCAAGGCACGCTCACGCCCGAGCAAGCCGGCACGCGCGCGGCCTCGCTCGCGTTGTCGGGACCGGCTGGCGGCGTGGTGGGCGCAGCGCTCGTCGGCGCGGCGATCGGCATACCCAACCTCCTGACGCTGGACATGGGTGGGACGAGTGCCGATGCGAGCCTCGTTCGTGACGGCGTGGCGCTGACGGAGGGCGCAGAATCGGTCGCGGGTGTACCGCTTGCACTGCCCGCGATTCTGATCGAGACCGTGAGCGCAGGCGGGGGCAGCATTGCCGCGATTGATGAAGGCGGCGCCCTGCGCGTTGGCCCTCGGAGTGCGGGAGCGGAGCCTGGTCCCGCGTGCTACGGCCGCGGTGGCGTTGAGCCTACGGTTACGGACGCATGCCTGGTCCTCGGCTGGCTCGATGCCGAGTACCCGCTGGCAGACTCGGTGCGGCTCGATCGCGCCGCCGCCGAGCGCGCGCTCGCCAGGCTTGGCGGCGACCTGCCGGCGATGGCCGCCGGCGTCGTGCAAGTCGCCACGGCGGTGATGGCGCGCGCGTTGAAGCGCGTGAGCGTCGCGCGCGGCATCGATCCGCGCGACATGGCGCTGCTGCCGTTCGGCGGGGCGGGGCCGCTGTTCGGCTGCGCGCTTGCCGACGCATTAGGGATGACGAAGGTGCTGATTCCGCCACATCCCGGTGTGTTGAGTGCGGTGGGGCTCGCAGCCGCGCCTGAGCGCGTCGACGTGCTCGCCTCGTTGCATCGCCCGCTCGCGGCGCTCAGCGCCGCTGCCCTGGCCGACGCCTTCGCGCCACTCGTCACCGCAGGCAGCGCGGCCTTCGCGGGTACCGAAGGGAGAGCCCAAGTCTCTCGCTTCGCCGACTGCCGGTTCGCGGGCCAGGGATACGAGGTCACGATCCCGGCGCCGCAGGATGATCCGGCGACGCTGGCGAGCGCATTTCGCAAGGCGCATCAGGCACGGCATGGCCATGCCGATCCGGATCAACCTGTCGAGGTCGTGAATCTGCGAGTGGTTGCGGAGCGCTCGGTGTCCACCAATGGACCTGGTCAAAGACCGCGGGGGGGCGGGGGGCGCGGCGAATGGGCGGCGCGTCCCACGCAGCGCACTATCGTGACGCGCGACGGCAAAACATTCCGCGCCGATGTTTGGCGAGTGGGCGAATTGCCGGCGGGGCGGCAGCTGGATGGGCCCGCGATACTGGCCGGTCCAGACGCCACG